>JGI24023J19991_10002012_pt1 | contig 15101 bp, 15 predicted proteins | sample Cruoilmetagenom1_FD_19991 | JGI IMG/M metagenome (IMG submission 19991) | reverse complement strand
TAAATTGAATAAAACCACTGATTTTGTTTAGGTTAAAGAAACCTCGGGACATGCCGGTCGGACTTTAAAAATTCGCTCTTTGCGAATCTGTACGGTGCCGGGTTTGGCGCCGCGGGGTTTGCTCACATGGCGGGCCAGGGTCCCGGACACCGCCACGATTCCGCCTCCCCGGGCCTTGCTGTGATAAGCCGCAACGGCGGCGGCTTGCTTCAGGATGCTCCGGTCCGGAGTCTGTCCCTCGGCAGCCACCAGGACGACGTGACTGCCGGGCATGCCGCGCACGTGAAACCACCAGTCGTCGGGACCGGCCACCTTCAAGCTGAGGCGATCGTTATCGACATCGGTTTTCCCTGCCATCACCCGGTGGCCGCCGGGTAGCAGGTATGTCCATACCCTTGGTGGGTCAGGCCGAAATCGGCTGTCTTCGGTTTTGTCCGTCAATCTCTCCTCCTTTGTTCAATGCATCCGGTTACGATCCTTAGGTCCTTAGGCAAACCACACATCTTGTTATCTCTTTTCGCGGCTCTTGCCGGCGGTGTCCTTGTTATCAGAAAGCCAAAGGTTTTTCATCGAGAATTGACATCGCCCATGGGGACGGGTAGATTGTGACGATTGCAGTTCATTAACCCTCTGACCATGCCCGATCGCCCCAAAAAGGTTCGAACCGTTCCGGGGAGAATGAAATACTCAATAATGGCAGAGTAAGGATGCTTCGAACATCCAACATCGAATAGGGTAGGGGCCTTAACCGATATGATTGGTTATCAAATCTATGCCTAACAAGTCCCTGATCACGCTTCTTGCAATCGTCCTGGTGTCCGGCATGCATACGGTTGATGCCGATATGGTGATCCTCAAGTCGGGGGAAATGTTTCAGACCCAACGGGCCTGGGAGGAAAACGGTGCCGTTAACTATTACAAAAACGGCCAGGTGGTGCGTGTGGATAAAGATGCGGTGGAGCGATTGATTCACTCACCGGCACCGGTCAAAGACCAATCGCCGATGCCGCACCCACCGGTCGCTGACCGCTTCGCACCACCCGCCGGCCCCGCAGTCGGCCAGCCGCTCCCATCGCCATTGCCGAGCGATGATGCCGTCGGGTATCTCGAATTGATATGGGGCCAGCCGTTGTCACAGGCTGACGGGTTGACACCCGTCGGTACGGATCCGGCCTATGGCGGGGTGCGGACGTACACTAAAAAACAGCGCAAACAGCGCTTCGGCAGGGCCAGTGTGGACAATATCGTATACGGGTTCTGGCGGGGCGGACTCTACACCATTACCGTGTGGACCAGTAACTTTCTGGATTTCAGGGATCTGAAGGCAGAGGCCTTCCGCCGTTTCGGTGAGGGCCTCCAGAACCGGGAAGATGTGGAAAAGTATCACTGGGTGGACAAAAAGACCGACCGCTTGCTCTCCTATGATTACGATTCGGATACGGGCTTTTTGTGGATGCGGTCCCGGGCATTGCACGGGAAGGTCAGGGCGTGTTATCCGGATTAGGATTGGGGACGAAATAAAGTGAACGAAAATTGCGAAGGATATCCGTTCGTATTCAAGGCACATCAACGGTTGCATACCGGTTGTATGTGGCCGTTGATGTAACGCAGAAAACGGATGGATAGACAAGTAATTGGGTTCACTTTATAAAGTTCACGATCCTTAGCTGGTCGATGACATTAACCGGGCCGGAGATCAGCCGTTGCCGGACCATGATCTGTTCAGTCTGCTGCCATGCCTTCGTATCGATATGGCCGACGGGGATGTCGGGGTCGGGTTGGATCATCCGGCGGGTAACCGCCAGCTGACGGCGCATGACCGCTTCCGGTGTGTCACGATCGTGCTCGGCGACTGCCCGTATAACCGCGGCTTCGTTGGCCGGCGCCATTGCCGCCTGCCATCCGGCCAGCAGTGCCCGGATGAATCGACCGACCGTTTGCGGATGTTGATCGACCATTTTCTGTGACGTCACCACGCTGTTGGCCACGAACCGGATTCCGTGTTCGGACGGATCGAAAAACGCCACCCGCTCGCCGCCGGCGGCAAGTTTGTCCGACAAAAAGACGCCCTGGGTGTTGCGATAGACCGGCCAGACCGTTATCCGGTTTTGAAAAAACGGCGTGTAGTCGTATCGTACGCCGGTCAGGTGAACCTGATGCTCATCCATGCCGGCGGAGGCCAAAAGGGCACGCATGATGGTCTCGTCGTTTCCGCCATAGGTGACGCCCACTGTTTTTTTCGCCAGATCCTGGACCCGTGCCAGAGAAAAGTGGTCCGCCCGGTAGATCCACTGGAGGGGATTGACCTGGAATAACTGGGCCAGTACCACCACCGACGCCCCTTTAGACAGCGCCCGAATCACCTGGTCCGCAGAGGCCACGCCGAACTGGGCGTACCCCAGTTCCAGTTCCCGGATGGCATCCCGTTCCGGGCCCCCGGCTTTGACCACAACGTCCAGATCTTCCTTGGAAAAAAAACCTTGATGCTGCGTGAATACGTCTCCGGCGGTGCTGGCGTTGATCAGCCATTTCAGGCGGTAGGCCACCTTCTCTTTCGCCGGAACTTCGCCGGGGGCGATCAGTCCGATGCCGATCAGTCCGATGCCGATAAGCAGGATCCAGATGACAAGTCGGTTTACCGTCATGGGTGGCTTCATGGCCCAAACTCCTCTGGGGAAAACTTATCCGGCGGTCCAGGCTTTTTTCACGCCGGCACCAACCAGCTCCAATATGCCTTGGTAGAGGGAGAGGGTAATCCCGATTGCGAACAGGGCCACCAGAATTTTGGACAGATCGCTCTGGTACAAAGCGATACGGATGCTGTGGCCGATGCCGGCGTTGGCGGCAATGAACTCAGCCACGATAGTGCCGGCCATCGCCAGGGTGGCGCTGCCCGAAACCACCGTGGTCAGCTTGTGCAAGTTTTCGAAGGACCGGATTTTGACTTCGAGCTGCCATCGCAGCCGTCCCGTTACCCGGTAAAAATGTTCGATATCGGTCACCGGTTCGCTCATGATTCCGATGACCGACAAAAGCAGCGGGAAATAACAGATCATGGCGGCGATGAACAGGCGGGTCCAAAATCCATCTCCCAGCAGGATGAACAGGATCGGTGCGATGGCTACGATGGGATAGGCTTGTACATTGTATGCGGCCACCTTGATGAAGGAACCGAACCAGGTTGCCCCGCGTCCGGCCACGCCCACGGATAGGGCCATCAAGATGGACAACACCTGGCCGATGACGGCCACGGTGAATGTGTTCAGTACATCGCCCATATAGCGGGAAAACTCGGCTCGGCCTGTGTGCCAGACACCCATAGGCCCGGGGATTACGTAATCGGAGAGGCCGATGACCAGTTTGATCCCGAACAGCAGACCGATGCCCAACAGGTAGACGATGAAAAACTGCAGGATGCGTCTATGCAGCATTCATGATCTCCAGCATGGACTGTGTCAGTGCGTTGTTGTCCAGGGGTTGGTCGTTACGGTGGTTCCGGCCGCTAAGCTGACAGGTTTGGGGCGAACGGTGGGCCCCGCGAAAGACGACGATCCGGTCGCAGAACCGGGACACTTCCACCACGTTGTGCGAAATGTAGAGAAAACCGGTATCCGGAAAGATCGATTTGATTTTGTAAAGAATGGCCTGCCGGGTGGGTTCATCCACATTGGCAAGACTCTCGTCCATGATGAGGATACTGAAGTCCTGGAGTAGATAACGCAGCAGGTTCACCCGGTTGCACTGGCCCATGGAGAGTTGAGAATATCGCATGCCCATGAGTTTTGTCAGGCCGAATTGGTGTATCAGTTCATCTCTCAGTGAATGGCGGTCCGGAGGCGTCGTTTTTTCGAGGTGTTTGCCCACCGGAGACCACCCGGGCAGCCGTTCACGGTTGTATGTATACAGGCAGGGCATGTCGCCGATGGTCTTCACCCGGCCCGAAAAATCGTCGATGTCGCCGCAAATTATTTTAGCGAGGGTGGTTTTGCCGATGCCGGACGGTCCGAACAGGGCGTGAAAACCCGGTTTGTCGATCACCAGATCGAGTCCGTCGAACAGCGCGGTCTCGGCACCCGGGTAGCGAAACGTGATGTCACGGCATGAGATCATATGCACCCCATTGGAGGGTCCGTCCATAAGGCTGACCGATTAGGGCCTCGGCTGGTCTTTTTGTTCGACACCAATATATCTGCTCAATATCATTTGGAATAAAAATTTTCCAGACTTATTCACGAGGCAGCGGGAAGACGCTCCATCACCTTGCCATCCTCGTCCAGGACAAAAATCAAAAACCCATTCTCCACGGCGTGGCGGGAAAGATCTTCGTAGATGATGGCCTGCGTTTCGTATTTTTTCTTTTTTTCCAGGTGCAGATGGAACATGGCCTGCTGGGCGGCCTCTTTACTCAGAAAGGCGGGAATGAAAGAGATATCGTTTTCGGTGTCGGTCTGCCCGACGATCTGCTCATTGGGGTCGGTTTTCTCAATGGCCACATACAGCCAGGTGGTCGCTTCGATGGTCATTTTGATAGCTCCTTGCTTAGATCGGCCCTGTCAGACGCCGCCGATTCGATTTGCCGGTAATCCTAAAATCCCATGTCCGTGTTGATCGGAACGACCCTGACCCGGTGCTTGGGGACGCTTTTTCCCTCTGATCCGAACGCGTGTGGCGACTCGCTTGCTTTATGATGCCGGTATTATCCCCCCTGAACGGCCGTGTCAAGGCGTACGGCACCGATGATTATTATCCGGTCGTCTGCCGCTGCATCCGATCCGGGCAGCCGTCCAATTCCCCCATGCCGGAGATGTCGTCGAGCGTTTCCATGTCGAACACCGGGGTGTGGGGGAGGGCCCGGAGTCCCCCGTCCACCCGCGTTTCCGATGATAAAAGATCGAATTGGGATTCGANCATTCGAAGGGNGCGCGGGACGGTCAGGATAAAAACTGAAGCAACTCCTGTCGGCCGAACGATTTCAGCAGCCCCGGATCATCTTCGTGGACGATGTCCGCCATCAGTTTGCGTTTTTTTTCGATGATGGCGGAGATTTTTTCTTCGAGTGTGCCGAGGGTGACCAGTTTGAACACCTGTACCCCGCGTCGTTGGCCGATTCGATGGACGCGGTCCGTGGCCTGATCCTCCTTGGCTGCATTCCACCAGCGGTCGTAGTGGATGACGACCGATCCGGCCACCAGGTCGATGCCGGTGCCGCCGGCCTTCAGGCTGCCCACGAAGACCCGGCACTCCGGTTCGGTGTTGAACGTTTCGATAAGTTTGCCGCGATTCCGGCTGGTACCGGTAAGGACCACATGGCCGATGCCATGCCGGTTCAGGTGGTTGGCAATGATGGTGATCATTTGGGCGAATTGGCTGTACACGACGACCTTTTGTCCCGATTCCAGGCTCTCTTCCAGCAGCTCCGTGAACAGCTCCCATTTCCCCGAAACCCGGTTGTCAGCGTCTATCGGTTGCTTGTCCACCAGGGCGGGATGATTGCAGATCTGTTTAAGCAGGGTGAGCAGGGAAAAAATATGAATATAGGGGATGGCTTCATTCTCATCTGCCAATGATGACACGATTCCCCTGGCCCGGGCGTCGATGGCGTCCCGGTAGAGCTTGACCTGGTGGTCGGTGAGTTCACAATAGCGGATGTCCTCGATCTTTTGGGGCAGTTCATCCAGCACGCGACTCTTGAGCCGCCGCAACGTAAAGGGGTAGATCAGGCGGCGCAGCTGATCCCGATTCTGCGATACCATCGGGTCTGGTGTGGCGTCGGGTACGAACCGCTGAAAAAAGGCCTGATTCGACCCAAGATATCCGGGGACCACGGTGTCCATCAATGCCTTTAGTTCCATCACGGAGTTTTCGATGGGGGTCCCGGTAAGACCGATCTTAACCCCGGCATTGAGCGCTGCCGCGGCGGCGTTGGTTTTGGTGTCGGCATTCTTGATCTGCTGAATTTCGTCAAACACGGCTATGCAAAATGGGGTGGCCTTGAGTCGGTCAATATCCCTGAGGAGCAGGCCATAGGAGGTGAGCAGCACGTCGGTATCACCCAGGGCCGTGGGCAGGTCCCGGTCGCTGCCGTAGTAGACGCTTGTTTTCAGGGACGGTGCATGTTGCTCGAGTTTCATCGTCCAGTGACTCAATACGGTCGTGGGGCAGACCACGAGAAATGGTTTTTTTTCTTCGTCATGCCGGTGGATGCACGCCATCAGCGCCATGATTTGATGGGTTTTGCCTAGCCCCATGTCGTCGCACAACAGGCCGCCGAAACGGTTCTCCCACAGCCACCACAGCCATTTGAGTCCTGCGATCTGATATTCACGGAGGGTGGAGGTCAGTCCGGGATCCTGTGGTGGTGCGGCGGGTTTCAGTGCCAGAATCCGGGACAGCTGATCGGCGCTATCCCCCGTTCCGGCCACGATGGGTGCGGTGTCTTCCAGGGCGGAGAATTGAAACAGCTCTTGCCGGCTTAATTTCACTGTGTTTCCGGCTTCGCTGAATCGTTCCGGCGGCAGTTTGCCGGCCAGGGCGACCATGGTTTCCACCTCGGGGGACAGGGTGTCCACCCATCCGCTGGGGGTGCCTATGTAGCGGGTGGTTTCTTTTCTGGCCGTTAATATTTCCGTCAAGGAGACGGATTCATCGCCAAACCCATAGGTGATGGAGAGCCAGCACCAATCTCTGTCGACGGCCGTGGGGGCCATCGTCATGGTGTTCCAGCGGCGAAGCAGTTGAAGCCCCTTGACATCGGGGTCGATGACGAATCCGTCGCCGGCCGGGTCACCACCGACGGATTCCAGGAAACTGGGNATCTGGTAACGCTTGAAGGTCATGCGTCGGGGGGTCGTGAATTGCCGGGCCTTGCCCGGCTTCTCAAGCGCCGCCAGGATTTTGAGGTCGGGGATATACACCAGGTCACCATAAATAAACCGTTCGAGTCCTTCCCTTGAAAAGAAGCGCGTCTCCCCTTCTGTTTGGAGCAGTTGGATGACAGGATAGACATCCAGATCCGTTTCGGTATTTTGGCGGATCCGGAACAGGCTTTTCAAGGGGATGGGATGGATGGGCAGGTCGTGCTGGTTGGGCAGATGCTGGCTGAAACAATCCAATAACGGGCGGACCCGGTTTTTTGCTATGTTTGCGTGGAAAATGGTTCCCTGTTGCGGGTTTTTGCAGGTGATGATGAAGGCACCGGTCGTCTCATCCACCGATGGGTGAAAACGGCAACCGTCCATGCCGAATTCCAGGAAACAATGATAGGCCAGCCGAAACCACAGGCTGGCTTCGAGGGCCTGACGCCGGGATTTCATGCCCAGGTCGTGTAGCTGCCGTTCCGCATTGCTCATGGTCAACAACTTAAGGCGGTGGATGATTTCCGCCCGATCCGGAACCTGGTCATCCAGCTTCGACGAAAAGGCACCCAGGCGATCGGCCAGACGGTTTCTGTCTCCATGGGTCGAGCGGTAGGTGATGGCGATGTCGCCGTCAGGCGTCAGCACCTTCAGCAGGGTTTGGTCGCCGCTTTTGTAAAACCGTGCCTTCGTGGTTTGCGGCGTCAGCCGATCACCCTGGCTCAGCACGGTGGCCAAATCGTGCCAGACACTGTTGCGAAATTGTGCCTCCAGGTTGAGTCCCTTGCCTTTGGACCGCATTTGACCGATGATTTTGAACAGTGACTTTAAATGTGCGCAGGTTTTTTTTCCCGGTTTTCGGCAGGTGCAGAATTGCTGGGATGGCTCGTCTTCCACATAAAAAGCGACACCCGGATGAGGATTCTTAGGTGCGGGCATCAGGGCAACGGCGTTTCGATGAAATTCCAGTGCGTGATCAAAAGGCATTTTCGGTTTCCCGTGGGGGAGTGAATAATCGTCTTCTTTTAGAGTTGGAACCCGTCGGTGTCAAGGGGGTGAACGCCATTTCTTTTCTCCGTTGCGCGATTGTTCCGTGACCCTCCCTTGGGATCTGCACATCGAAAATGCCGGGATTGAGGCCATGGTGGTCGGCGGAGAGGATGCGGAGGTCTGCCAATCGGCCTCATTCAGGGGATCCCGGCTGTTTTCTGAGCGCCCATGGTTGACAAAACACCTTGACAATCGGATCGTATGGACTTTATTGGAACAAGGCACGGGACGGTGCCGCCGGCAGAGGGGTTGCAGATTAACATCTTTTACGGTGGGTTGTTGATGCGCGGATAAAGGAGTCGTGAACGAATGGTCAGTGTAGGTATCGTTGGATGGCGCGGGATGGTCGGCTCGGTCCTCATGGATCGGATGAAGGCTGAAGACGATTTTTCCGGTTTTGATCCGGTCTTTTTTTCCACCTCTCAGGTCGGTAAAACCGGCCCGGATATCGGCGCCGGTTCCCAACCGGTGCTGGATGCCGATGATCTGAACAAGCTCGCCGACATGGCGCTGATTGTATCCTGCCAGGGCGGCGACTATACGGCGCAAACGCATCCTGCGCTTCGGCAAAAGGGGTGGACCGGCTACTGGGTCGATGCCGCATCGACCCTGCGGATGAAGGATGACAGCGTCATCGTTTTGGATCCGGTCAATCGCAAGGTGATTGACGACGCCCTTGACGATGGCATCAAAGACTATGTCGGTGGCAACTGCACGGTCTCGTTGATGCTCATGGCCTTCGGCGGATTGTTTGAAAAAAACTGGGTTGAGTGGATGACCACCATGACCTATCAGAGCGCTTCGGGGGCCGGGGCCAACAACATGCGGGAACTGGTGACGCAGATGGGGCTGCTGGGCCATGGTGCCGAGGCGCTGCTGGCCGATCCGTCGGCATCCATTCTGGATATCGACCGGCGGATCACCGCGACCCTGGCCGGGCCGGATTTTCCCACCCGGTATTTCGGGGCGCCCCTGGCGGCCAGCCTGATTCCCTGGATCGACCGGGCCATGGTAAACGGACAGACCCGGGAAGAGTGGAAGGGGCTGGTGGAGACCAACAAGATTCTCGGACGCGCAGACAATCCTATAGCCATCGACGGGCAATGTGTGCGTGTGGGCGCCATGCGCTGCCACAGTCAGGCCCTGACCATCAAATTGACCGAAGACATTCCGTTGGACGACATTGAGGCTGCCATCGAATCGGCCAACGGCTGGGTATCGGTGGTTCCCAATGACCAGGCCGCTACCTTGAGGCAACTCAGTCCGGCGGCCGTTTCCGGAACCCTTTCCATCCCCGTGGGGCGCGTTCGCAAAATGAACATGGGTCCCCACTATCTGACCGCCTTTACCGTGGGCGACCAGTTGCTTTGGGGGGCGGCCGAGCCCCTGCGCCGTGTCCTCAACATCATTCTTGCTCGTATGGACGGAAATCGGAATCGATAGGACACGCCGGCTTCGAAGGTGAAAGACACCATGACCGAACCTGAAAAAAATGATCGTATTGTTGTCTGCGCCGGTGAGCGGCTGTTTCAATTCGCCATTGATCGTGGCGACATGGTTCGGAAACAGGGATGAACCTATTGTTGCATCAATCAAAATGGCTACCCGCCGTTACCAGCGGTCTGTTGTTGACTGCGGCATTTCCCAAGGTGGGGCTGTCGGGACTGGCCTGGTTCGCCCTGGTGCCCCTGCTTGTGGCCCTGCGGGGCGTGAACCCCAAAGAAGCCTTCAGAATCGGCATGATCGCTGGCCTGGCCCATTACCTGACCCTGTTGTACTGGGCGGCTTTCACCATGCGTATCTACGGACACCTGCCATGGTGGCAGTGTGTATCCCTGCTGGTCCTGCTTGCCGCGTACTTGGCCCTCTATCCGGGCTTCTTTGCGATGGCATTGACCCGCTTTTGCCGAAAACCCGGACACCTGGTCCTGCTTGCCCCGGTCTTATGGGTGGCCCTCGAGTATATGCGCAGTTTTCTGCTGACTGGATTCCCCTGGGGGCTTGTTGGGTATTCCCAGTTTAATCGGTTGTATATCATCCAGATCGCAGATATATTCGGGGTGTATGGAATCTCTTTTCTGGTCGTGCTGTTCAATGCCGCCGCTTATGTGCTGCTGCTGTTCGTTGCCGGGAAGAAATGGCGGGCGCATCCGGTCGACAAGTGGCGGGCCCTGCGGGCCGTCGCCGTGCCCATGATTCTGATCAGCCTTGGCCTGGTGTATGGCAAGATGCGGATCGAGTCCATGGATGACGCGATGGCCGGGTCGCCATCACCCCGGGTGGCGGTGATCCAGGGAAATATCGACCAGGCCCGTAAATGGAACCCGGCCTTTCAGATCGGCACCACCAAAAAATATGTGGCGCTGACGCTGTCGGCTGCCTCCCATCGGCCGAACCTGGTGGTATGGCCGGAGACGGCGACCCCCTTCTACTTTTCGGCCAGCCCGAAACTCGCCCGACTGGTGACCGATGCCGTCCGGCAGACGGGCACCCCGCTGCTGGTGGGAAGCCCCAGCGTTCAAGGGCCGGCAGGCGGCCATGCCTACTATAACAGTGCTTACATGGTGGCGCCGGACGGCCGTGCCTCGGGGCGCTACGATAAGGTCCACCTGGTGCCCTTCGGCGAGTATGTGCCCATCAAGCGACTGCTCTCCTTCGTGGGCAAAATGGTGGCCCAGGTGGGCGACTTCTCACCCGGTGAAAGAGGGCGAACCCTCGCCTGGGGGGAAGGTTACCCGCCCATCGGCGTGCAGATCTGTTTCGAGATTATTTTTCCGGGGCTTTCCCGATCTCTGGTGAAAAACGGCGCCGGGGTGCTGGTCAACCTGACGAACGATGCCTGGTTCGGCAACAGCAGCGCGGCCTACCAGCATTTTTCCATGGCGGTCTTCCGGGCTGTCGAGAACCGCCGTAGCCTGGTGCGTTGCGCCAATACGGGGATCAGCGGATTCGTGGATCCCGTCGGGCGAATCACGGCATCGACCGTGTTGTTTGAAGATGCGGTGGTCGTTCGTGCGGTTTCCGTACTGGCCGAAACGACCATCTATACCCGGATCGGCGACCTGTTGCCCCTGGTCTGCCTGATCGTTCTGGGTCTGCTGATGGGACGGCCCGTGATTCGAATGAGACAGGCGGAGCCTGGCGCCATGTGCCTTAACGTGTATGATTGTATAAAACAATTGCTCAGCCGTATGGCTGGTGAGGGTCCCGGTAAGAGGAGATAAACCATGAGTACCGAAGCCAAACAGACACTTAAAGAACACACCCGGAAACTCGAGCAGCTCAAGGAGTATCTTTGACCTGGTCAGCCAGGAAAAACGGCTCCGGGAAATCGAGGCGGAAATCGCCCGGGATGGGTTCTGGGACAACCCGGATGCCACCACCGCCATTTTAAAGGAGCGCACGCTTCTGGGCAATCGGATCGACGCCTTTCACGGCCTGGAAAATGACTTGGAGGAGGCGGGAATTCTTCTGGAACTGGCTGTTGAAGAGACGGATGCCGATGCGATGGCGGAAGTGACCGGCCAGATCGGCGAACTGGGTTTGCGCATGCACCGGTTCTCCCTGGATATGATGCTGGACGGTCAAGACGATCAGAACAATGCGATCATCTCTATCAATGCCGGTGCCGGCGGTACCGAGGCCCAGGACTGGGCGGAGATGCTGTTTCGCATGTACTTGAGATGGGTGGAGGGAAAAGGGTTTACGTCCGGCATCGTCGATTTTCAGCCCGGTGACGAGGCGGGCATAAAAAGTGTCACCTTTACCGCCACCGGTCGGTATGCCTTCGGCTATCTCAAGTCCGAGAGCGGGGTCCACCGGCTGGTGAGAATTTCTCCCTTCAATGCCAGCGGCAAGCGCCACACCTCATTTGCCTCTGTTTTCGTATATCCGGAACTGGACAATGCGATCGAGATCGATGTGGCGGACAAGGACCTGCGTATCGATGTGTTCCGTGCCAGTGGCGCCGGCGGCCAGCACGTGAACAAGACCAGCAGTGCCGTGCGTATCACCCACCTGCCCACCGGTATCGTGGTTCAGTGTCAGCAGGAAAAATCCCAGCACCGCAACAGGGAGATGGCCATGAAGGTGCTCAAAGCAAGGCTTTACGAGGCGGAAAAGCGTAAGCAGAACGAGCGGCTGCAGGAAATTCACGACGGCAAGGATGATATCGCCTGGGGCAGCCAGATCCGTTCCTACGTGCTGCATCCATACCAGATGGTCAAAGATCACCGCATCGGCCTGGATGTAGGCAATGTGAACAGCGTGCTTGACGGGAACATCGACATGTTTATCGAGGGTGTACTGCTGTCGGGTAAGGCATAATCCGTGTCCGTGAACAAGCGCATCGATCCGGAAGCCATCATCACCCGGTTTTTTCCCGCCGGCGGCCCTACCCGGGACCTGCTGCTTCGCCACGGTGAGCTGGTGGCCCACAAGGCGTTGGAAACCATCGACCGGGCCCCGTGGCTGGATGCGGATCGTGAGTTCGTGGCCCAGGCGGCCGTGCTCCACGATATCGGCATCGGCCGCACCCGATGCCTGGAACTGGGATGTACGGGATTCCTGCCTTATGTGTGCCACGGCGTTGAGGGTCGGGTGATCCTCGACAACNTGGGCTTCACATACCATGGGCGGGTTTGCGAGTGCCACGTGGGCGTGGGAATCGGTGCGAAACAGGTCGTGCGGCAAAAACTCCCCCTGCCGGTCCGTGACATGTTTCCCATTACCGTGGAAGAGCGGTTGATCTGTTACGCGGACAAGTTTTTTTCCAAGAGCGACAATGGTCGGCATGAGAAAACCATCGATGAAATCAGTGCCGGCCTGGCCCGATACGATGCGGACTATGTCGAGCGGTTTTTGAGTCTTCATCGCTTGTTTACCCAGGAGCCCGTTATTCCCAAGGCTGCATTGAAAACATAAATCGTGTCATTCCCGCACCGGCGGTCGTTCAATACCATCGTTCCGGTCGACACGGTTTTTGCTCGGGAGGGAAATTTTTATGAATCCGGACGACATTCGCGACTTGCTCCGGTTTTATTTTATTACCGATGACGGGGTGGATGGGTTTTCGGTGATGGATCAGGTGCGTGTGGCCCTGAGCGCCGGTGCCACGATGGTCCAGTACCGCAACAAATCCTTTTCCCTGGATGCCTTCGATGAGGTAGCGGCTGTCTGCCGGCTCTGTCGGTCCGCGCGGGTGCCTTTTGTCGTCAACGACAACGTGCTGCTGGCCGGGGCCGTGGGGGCCGACGGCGTTCACCTGGGCCAGGATGATGCACCGCCCCGGTTGGCCCGGCGGGTCATGGGGCCGCGGGCCATCGTCGGTGTGTCGGTCTCCAGCATGGCGGAATTGGCGCATACCGACCTGGCGTGTTGTGATTACATCGGCGCCGGTCCCACCTTTCCCACCGGCACCAAGGCCGATGCCAAGGCCGTGCACGGGCTTTCCGGACTGCGTGATATCGTCAATCGGTCCGTGGTCCCGGTGGCGGCCATCGGCGGCATTGGTCCGGAAAATGCCTTGGACTGTTTTTCCCACGGGGCGGCCGGGGTCGCCGTCATCAGTTGCATCACCCGGGCCGGTGATCCTGTTGCAGCCGCTGCGGCCATGGCTGCCGTCTGCGGGGTTTCGGCCGGGGAGGTGGGTTGAGACCGGCGATTTCGAAGGGTTTTATAATTTCTGACCGGAAATCAAAATTGTTCCATGATCATAAGATCTCTCATCCATTTATAAAACTTGAACTTCCCCAATAGAGCACCCAGCCAATATGGGAATCAGAAGACGGTTATTCTATGCGGTGGCGATCCTCATCGGAACCATGTTGATGGGGAGCATGGGCTACTTTTTGATCTTCGAGGGCCATTCCAGCTTCCTCGATTGCCTCTACATGACCGTTATCTCCCTGACGACCGTGGGCTACGGCGAAGTGCTGGGGATTACCGGACACCCCGGCGCCCAGATCTTCACCATGCTGCTGATCACTTTCGGCATGGGCATCATCCTATACTGCATCAGTACACTGACGGCCATGCTGATCGAAGGTGAGTTGACCGGCATGCTCAGGAGAAGAACAATGGAAAACAAGATCAATGCCCTGTCCGGCCACTACATCGTCTGCGGCGGTGGGGAAACCGGCTTCCCCCTGGCGGTCGAACTGGTGACCAGCAAAGCCAGCGTCGTGCTGGTCGAGAAGGACAACGCCGTCATCGAGCAGTCTCGTCTGATCAAGGGCCTTTACCATGTTCCTGGGGATGCCACGGATGACGAGAACCTGATCGCCGCCGGCATCGAGCGGGCCACCGGCATCACCATCTGTCTGCCGTCGGACAACGACAATTTGTACATCACCATGACCGCCCGCATGCTCAACCCCGGCGCCCGCATCATCACCCGCATGACCAACAGCCGGCTTGAGCCCAAGCTGCTCAAGGCCGGTGCCACCTCCGTGGTCTCTCCCAACGGCATTGGCGCCTTGCGCATGGCCTCCGAGATGATCCGGCCGGCCGCCGTGGATTTCCTCGATAACATGCTGAGAAGTGAGCGCGGTGAGCTGCGCATCAACCAGATTGCCGTCAACGGAAACTCCACCCTGGCGGGAAAGACGATCATGAAATCCGGTCTGCGTGACCGGTTCAATCTGCTGCTCCTGGGTGTGCGGCGCAAGGACGGCGAATTTGAATTTCGGCCCCCCAGTTCCTTCGTCCTCGAAGCGGGAATGATCCTGATCGTCATGGGAGATATCGATAATATCGACCGCGCCCGGGAAGCATTGTGATCGGCAACGATCATTGGACTATGGCAATTTTACCATGACCACCCTTCCCCGGGCACAGGTTGTCCCCCGGGCGGTTAGGGTGATATCGACGATGACCTTGCGCTCCTTTAGCTCCGCTACCCGACCCCGTAATTCCAGCTCGGTGTCCAGAGGGGTCGGGGCGAGATAGTCTACCTTAAGTGAGGCGGTCACAAAACGGGGAAGCGGCCTTTCCGTTATCTCGAAACCATCGGCCTTGAGTCTGGCTGCGGCCGCAGTGGCGGCGCCGTGGCAGTCGATGAGAGACCCAATCATGCCGCCGTACAAATTATTGGGCACACCGGCATCCTTCATTTGTCAGTTAACACTTTTTAACGGATCTTCCCCTATGAATACGATCGTCTGGGATCATGTAACGTCTTGTAATTATTTCCGTTTA
>JGI24023J19991_10002009_pt1 | contig 15109 bp, 12 predicted proteins | sample Cruoilmetagenom1_FD_19991 | JGI IMG/M metagenome (IMG submission 19991) | reverse complement strand
ATATTCAGTAACCCCTGGCTATAATTAGCTTGAACTTTCCCCTCTTTGATACTGAGACCTGATATGGTTGAAGGAAGAATATTGCCATCAACAGAGCCCTCGAAACCGTCAAGAAAATCTCCTTCAAATGGGATAGACCCTGTAAGCTTAAGCTTGGAATTAAGGCTGCTCTTGAAATTATCATCCTTTAATAAGAAAGCCAAGTCTGTTTTAATAAAATTTGTATCAAGATCATAATCAAGAGAAGAACCCCTAAGACTTATTGGACCACTGAGGGTTAATTCTCCAACATCGCTACCTCTCATACTGAGCCTAGATAAATTAACCAGGGCTTGCAGATTCTGATTTTTATTCCAGCTCCCCTTTATGTTTAATGCTGCGCTTAGATTTGCATCGAGAATTGAATTTGCTTGCTCTTCTAATTCTTTATTCTCTTCTGTGTCCTCGTTTGTTTCAAACATCTCCAATACTCTCGCAGCGTTTAAGGAATCTATAGAGAGGTTTATATTAAAATTATTGTTTTTCCCTTCGGCCAGAACCTCTTCCAGATCCAAATCCCCTGAAAAAGATGCACCACCAAAATCAGTGTTTAGTGTCCCTCTTTTCAACTTTACGTCTGGACCATCAACATTAATATCATCAATACCTCCGGTTATCTTTTCCCCCTTCAAAGTAGACTTGACCAGTTTAAGTTTTCCCTGAGCGGTAAGGTATCTGTATTGTTCATAGTGTCCCTTTGCTTCTAGCTCCATATTGATGTCGCCTATTCCATCATCCTTACCAATATCAACTCCTCTAGCCTGGAAACTGAAATCGGGGTGCTGTAAATTGGTAGCAACACCTTTTAAAGAAATTTCGGCTCCCGCGGTAATAAAGTTGAGACGCCTCACAGTAAATTTGTCCGTTTCCTTACCTTTACGGTAGGTTGCCCTGCCGGTTATATCGTCCAGATACATGACATCATCTTCAGAGCCCTCAAACACTATACCGAGGTTACTCTTTCTGAGCTGCATCTCGATCCTTTCATCAATCTTGAACATCTTGATAGTTAGATCTATCTTGTCTGATTTGAGATCTGTTATTTGCTTCTTGACCCGGTCATCTATTCTTATCTTAGCCTGAGACAATATGGCATTCTGAATAAAGATATTCCATTGCGGAGAGTCCTCTTTACCCTCCGGCTCCTTCCATGCACCTAATTTTTCAAAATTCCAGGTCCGGTCTTCATTTTGGACAAGATTAATCTTAAGACCTGTTATAGACACTTCGTCTAGTGGGATAACTTTACTAAATAACATTGAGCTATCTAGCAAGAGAGGTAGGGAATAATCGATAAATATTTCATCAGTTTCGATGAAGGGCCGACCCTCGATTTCAAAAGATACATCTCTTAATATGATTCCTCTAAGGATGTCCCCCTCAATGCTGCCTATGATAAAGCCTTGGCTCGTCAGGGAGCTAACTACGGCATTAGTTGTAACCCTCAGAAATTGTTTGAAAATATTTGACTGAACAGCAAAAAACATGAGCGCTGTTATGAGGGCTATAATTAAAAGAAATATTAATATAGGTTTAAGTACTTTTGAGCGCATATTATTATATTTCAAGTATAACACAACCCCATATAAACGGCATTAAGCATATTGTCCTTGTTCTTGATAGATTTTTTACATAACTCCCTGAAATAGCTTTATTTTTTTGTATGTATGGTGCTTATGAATTTAAATCGAGGGTTCTAATTGCGACATGCTGGCAGATATTGGGTAAACTCCCTTTATAGGACACTACTTGCTAAGACAATAATGCTCAGATACTATTTTCAAAACTTTATTTTTATTGATAATTCTCCATGCCAAAACTGACAATTGACGGAAAAGAAATTGAAGTCGAAGACGGCCTTAATATAATTGAGGCTGCATCCCGAATTGGTACAGATATTCCACATTTCTGTTATCATCCCGCCCTTAGCGTGGTTGCCCAATGTAGACAGTGTTTAGTAGAGATTGAGGGCGTACCAAAGGTTATGCCGGCTTGTAACACCTATGTCAGAGAAGGCCTTATAGTTAAAACGAACTCTAAAAGAGCAGTTGCAGCCAGGAAAGCAACTGTAGAATTTACTTTAATAAATCATCCTCTTGACTGCCCTATATGCGACAAGGGTGGAGAATGTCCCCTTCAGCTTACAACTGTAGAACACGGACCAGAATATAGCAGGTTTGAGGGTCCTGAACAGAAAAAGGTCAGGCAAAAATATTATTTAAGCGACAAAATTATTTATGATCCTAATCGCTGCATTATGTGTACCAGGTGTGTCAGATTTACTGATGAAGTTACAAAAACTGGAGAGCTTGGATATAACGGGCGCGGGTTCAGGAAAAAAATAGTAGTTTTTCCAGGCAAGAAACTGGACAATGAGCTTGCGGGAAACGTAACTGATCTTTGCCCGGTCGGAGCATTGCTCAATAAAGACACGCTTCATGAAGAGAGGGTCTGGTACTGGAAATTTCATGATACTGTATGTTCTCTATGCAGCAATGGGTGCAACATCACTGTAGGGGTCGACCCAAGAAAAGGTAGGGTCTCAAGAGTCAGACCAAGAACCAATATGGATGTAAATGAACACTGGATATGCGACAGAGGACGATACGATTTCAAAGAAGTACAAGAGAAAGAAACCAGGCTAAAAGACCCAATTGTAAGAGAGGGGGAGGGTTTTAAACTCTCAGACTGGGAACAGGCGGCAGAACTGGTCGTTGAAGAGATTTCAAAGGCAAGAAGTTTTTCACCCGACTCTGTAGCGTTCATTGCATCACCAACACTAACCAATGAAGAACTATTCCTACTTAAGAAAATAGGCGAGACAACTAACACTAGTAATATTGCAGGCAATATCGGGCTAATTAATGAACCAAAACACTTTGGTTTAGTGAGCACCGACCCATACCCAAACAGCGCAGGCGTGAAGGATATGGGTTATCCATATGGATCAAATAATATTTTGCCGATTATAGACTCTATACTAGAGGGCTCGATTAAGGTCCTGTATGTTGCTGGGCTTGATTTATTCGATCTTGTAATAGAAGAAGACAGAGAAAATTTAAAACAAGCACTTTCAAAGTTGTCACTCTTAGTGGTGCAGGATTACAAACTCACAGAAATAGTCAGAATGGCTCATGTGATACTACCAGGCGTCAGTGCTTATGAAAAAGACGGCACCTTTACAAATGACAGAGGAAGGATTCAGAGAATAAGAAAAGCCATAGATCCTCCAGGAACGGCAAAGCCGGATTGGGAGATTCTATCTTTTGTTGGAAGCAAACTGCAAAAACAGGGATTTGACTATAGTGATCCCTCAGAGATCATGGTAGATATAGCAAGAAATATACCGGCATATGAAGGAATAAATTACAACAAAATAGGGGCACTAGGAGTTAGTACTACTGGCTAATTTGATTAGTTGAGAGATAAATTATGATTTGGGCTGAATTAAGTATTACAATAATAAAAATTGTGCTTTTACTTTTTGTGGTTCTCACGCTAGTTGCTTATTTAACACTAGCTGAGAGACGAGTAAGCGCCTTTATACAAGACAGAATAGGTCCAAACCGCGTAGGTCCTTTTGGCTTTCTACAGCCACTGGCTGACGGTGTGAAGTTTATATTTAAAGAAGATATAATCCCAAGGGACGCCAACAAGTACATCTACATAGTAGCACCCGCATTCTCATTAGTTACGGCTTTGATCGCTCTTGCTGTAATCCCAATAGGCAGAGGATTTGAAACTACTCTCTTTGGATTAGTTCAAGACCCTATATTCGTGAAACTTCAAATAGCCGACTTAAATGTTGGAATTCTATATGTTCTGGCAATAGGCTCCTTAGGCGTTTATGGAATTGTGCTCGGTGGCTGGGCGTCAAACAGTAAGTACTCATTTCTGGGTGGACTCAGGGGTGCAGCACAAATGGTCAGCTATGAGCTTGCTATGGGTATTTCGATATTAGGTGTAATAGCATGGACGGGGTCACTTAGGCTAGATGATATTATTGAAGCACAGCAGAACTATTGGTTTGTATTCCCTCAAATACTCGGTTTTATTGTCTTCCTTGCCGCGGTTTTTGCAGAGACAAATAGGCTTCCTTTCGACATGCCTGAGGCTGAGCCTGAAATTGTGGCTGGATATCATACTGAGTACAGCAGCATGAAGTTTGCAATGTTCTTTATGGCTGAGTACACCCACATGATTGTAATGTCGTGTCTCATTGTAGCACTATTTTTTGGAGGATGGTATCCGCTACCGTTTGGAGGATGGTTCGGTATAGATATTGATACGCATTGGTACCTGCCTCCTATTGTTTTCGTAGGCAAAGTTCTTGCTTTCCTATTTTTCTTTATCTGGGTCAGGTTTACCCTTCCCCGCTTCCGCTATGATCAGGTTATGAATCTTGGATGGAAGGTNCTCTTCCCAATAGCCATCTTAAATNTGGTTGTTATCAGNATAGCCATTTTAGTAATGCAGCATTANGGCTACATGGCCTAAAGTATTTTCTAACTAGTTCNCAATTAAATCAGGTTTCATATATAAGTTTCCGAAATAAGGCTATTCTAATTTGGAAGGAAAAAATATTGATTTTCTAAGTCAAATTAATGAATAGAATTAGACATCTAGGTTACTTACGTTAAGAGCGTTGGTTTCTATGAAGAGCTTTCTTGGCTCAACCTGATCTCCCATTAATACAGTGAAGATCTCATCAGTTTGAAATGCGTCCTCAATCATGACTTGTTTAAGCACCCTCGTTTCTGGATTCATAGTAGTTTCCCAGAGCTGCTCTGGGTTCATCTCACCAAGACCTTTATAGCGCTGAATAGACATACCCTTCTTGCCTCGTGAGAGTAGGTGCTCGGTAGCATCTGCAAGACTTGGCAGCTCTACAGCATCGTCATTTTCTCCAATACTGTAAGGAGGATCGCCTGCAGCTTTAATTGAATCTTTTAGCTTCTTAATTTCCCCGAAATCAGGAGAATTTAGGAAATCAAAATCAACAACGGTGCTTCGGTTGCGGCCATTTTCTTTAAAGCTATAAGAAATCTTTGAGCAGTTGTGCTCAGGGTCGTCAAGCAGTTTCCAGTCTAGAGAAGAAACTTCGGGATATCTGACTTTGATCCACTCTTTTATGCCTTGAAGGTGCGCTTCAAACTCTGCTTCGTTTTCAGGTTTTAAATGGCTCTTTTTAAAACCATCTCTACTGGCAAAAGCATCAACAATTTTAAGATCTCTTCCGAACTTCCCTATCCTACCGAGTGCTCTTTCATAAGCAATAGATTTTTTAATTATATCCAGGAGCTTGGCACCTTTAATCTCTTTAACCCCGTTTCCGTTATCGGAGGCCTTTAAAGAAACTCCCCCTGTTCCTAACTCCAAGAAGTGATCTTCATACTCGTAATCGTCTTTTAAATATTTTTCATCTCTACCCTTTTTCACGCGGTAAAGAGGAGGCTGCGCTACATAGAGATGCCCCTTTTCTATTATCTCCGGGAAATGTCTGTAGAAGAAAGTAAGAAGTAGAGTTCTAATGTGAGAACCATCAACATCGGCGTCTGTCATTAGTATTACTTTGTGGTAGCGAAGTTTGTTAATATCAAAGTCGTCACTGCCGATTCCTGTACCCAACACAGTTATAAGTGTCCTGATCTCCTCATTGCTGAGCATCTTGTCAAATCTTGCTTTTTCAACGTTTAAGATTTTTCCCTTAAGAGGCAAAACGGCTTGGTTATACCTAGCTCTAGCCTGTTTAGCCGAACCACCAGCAGATTCACCCTCAACGAGATAGACTTCACACAACTCAGGGTCACGCTCCTGACAATCTGCGAGCTTTCCTGGAAGAGAACCAGACTCAAGAGCGCTTTTCCTTCTCGTAAGCTCTCGCGCCTTTCTAGCGGCTTCTCTCGCCCTGGCCGCATCGACGGCCTTATCAATTATCTTTTTACCAACTGAGGGGTTTTCCTCAAAAAATATACCAAGTTTCTCATTAAGAAGTACTTCCACTATTCCTTTAACTTCTGTGTTACCGAGTTTGGTCTTTGTTTGTCCCTCAAACTTTGGATCAGGGAGCTTTACGCTAATTACAGCAGTAAGCCCTTCCCTTGCGTCTTCACCGCTTAGTGAGACTTTAGCATTTTTAACCAGCCCCTTATCCTCGGCATACTTGTTAACAGTTCTTGTTAGAGCACCTCTAAACCCAGTCAAGTGGGTCCCGCCCTCTATGTTATTGATATTATTTGCATAAGCAAAAATAGTCTCTGAATAACTATCGTTATACTGAAGCGCAACTTCTACAATGATATCGTCTTTTTCTCCTGTGACATATATGGGATCAGGATGAAGTGGTTTTTTGTTTTTATTAAGCTCATTTATGAATGCTACAATTCCACCTTCATAAACAAATTCTTGGTCCTTACCTGTTCTCTCATCAATAACTTGAATAGTAAGGCCTTTGTTTAGAAAAGCGAGTTCTCTTATCCTATGAGCAAGGGTATCGTAGTTAAATTCAGTTACTTCAAAGATTGTGTCATCAGGTTTAAACCTAATTTTTGTTCCTGACCTGTCTGTTTTGCCCGTCTCTTTTAACTCTGTAACAGCCTTACTACGTTCATATCTCTGATACCAGACCTTCCCTTCCCTTCTTATCTCGAGTATTAGATATTCTGAAAGCGCATTTACAACGGTTACGCCAACACCATGGAGACCACCTGAAACTTGATAAACTTTGCCTTCAAACTTACCACCCGCATGAAGCATCGTCATAACAACTTCAGCTGCGGATTTGCCGGTTTCCTTATGCTTATCTACAGGAATGCCTCGACCGTTATCTTCAACTGTCAGGCTGCCGTCCACGTGGATAGTGACGATAATCTTGTCACAAAAACCTGCTAGGGCTTCGTCTACGCTGTTATCCAGAACCTCAAATACAAGGTGGTGAAAACCCCTTGTGCTGGTGTCGCCAATGTACATATCAGGGCGCTTTCTTACCGCTTCTAAACCCGGTAAAACCTTTATCTGTTCAGCACTATAAGAGTTTTTTTCGTTTGTAGGAATATTGTCCTCTTGGTCTCTCTTTACTTCCAAATGTAGCTACCTCCGTATTGACTCATAGGCGGGAAAAATCAATGCTGTATTATACCACGAAAAACCGAAAAACGGAAATAAAATCAGGGGGTTTCAGCGCATTTATAAAAAAGAATATTATCCTAAAAATTAGCTAATAATCTAGGACATATGCAACGATATCAAATTAGGGCTTAATACAAAAATATTAGAGCTTAGGGGGAGTAATTCCCACTTGTTTTTGGTACTTTCCTTTTTTATCCGCATAAGAGATATCACATATCTCATCAGATTCAAAGAATAACACCTGAGCAATCCCCTCATTAGCATAAATTTTAGCGGGAAGCGGGGTGGTATTTGAGATTTCAAGAGTCACATATCCTTCCCATTCGGGCTCAAATGGGGTTACATTTACAATGATGCCGCAACGTGCGTAAGTCGACTTTCCTACGCAAAGAGTAATTACACTTCTAGGTATTCTGAAATATTCAACGGTCCTGGCTAAAGCAAAGGAATTCGGCGGAATCATACAAATATCATCATTTATTTCCACAAAGGATTTATCATCAAAATTCTTGGGGTCAACCACCGAATTGTAGATATTGGTGAAGACCTTGAATTCATTGCTGACTCTAATGTCATAACCATAAGCGGACACACCGTATGATATAGACCCGTTTCTTACCTGCTCCTCAACGAAAGGCTCTATCATTTTGTGCTCTTTAGCCATTTTTGTTATCCAGTGATCAGGTTTAACCGACATTTTTCCGTGCTCCTTTATATAAGTTAAGTTTAAATATTGGNCTAGTAATATACATGAGAATTTATTTCAATTCACCTGCGCGTAAAAACTAAACAAACTGCCTTAAAAACCTGACATCATTTTCAAAGAACAGTCTGATGTCATTAATACCAAACTTTAGCATCGTGATTCTTTCAATACCCATCCCAAATGCAAATCCGCTATAAATCTCAGGATCGTAATTAACACTTTTAAATACCTCGGGGTCAACCATTCCGCATCCCAGAATTTCTAGCCATCCGCTATCCTTGCAAACTCTACAGCCCTGCCCTTCGCATATCACGCACTCTATGTCTACTTCAGCGCTAGGCTCTGTGAACGGGAAAAAGCTGGGTCTGAACCTTACACCTATGCCCTCTCCAAAAATTAGTCTTAGGAATTCTGTCAGAACACCTTTTAAATCTCCAAACGTTATGTCTTTATCAATTAATAAGCCTTCAATCTGGTGAAACATTGGAGTGTGGGATACGTCGCTGTCACATCTGTAGACTCTGCCTGGAGCAATAATCTTAATGGGCGGCTCTTCTTTCTCCATAACACGTATCTGAACCGGGGATGTGTGGGTCCTTAAAACTATGTCATCTGAGATATAGAAGGTGTCCTGCATATCACGTGCCGGGTGATCTTTAGGAATATTCAATGCTTCAAAATTATAGTAGTCAGTCTCGATCTCAGGACCTTCTGCCACTTCAAAACCCATTTTTTCAAAGATGTTAATAACCTCTTCCATAACTTGAGAAACCGGGTGCTTAGCACCTACGGGAAGAGACCTTGAAGGAAGTGTTGTATCTATTTTTTCCTCAGTAATAGATCGCCTCTTTTTTTCTTCTTTTATCTGATTTGATTTTTGATCAAAGAGCTCTTCAACAAAGGTCTTAACCTCGTTTATCATAACCCCCATCTTAGGGCGATCTTCTTGAGCAACATCCTTCATGCCTTTTAGAATCTCGGTAATAACACCTTTTCTACCAAGAAACTTAGCTTTTAAATTCTGAAGTGATACCTCATCGGATGCTTGTGCCAGTTCTGCTTGAGCTTGGTCTTTTACTTCTTCAAGTTTCTCTTGCATTAATTTAATTCCCCACTGCGTATACAATTGTGATTACTATCATAGCTATTCCGATTGCGCCTTTGAAGAAAGTGCCCGCTAACCTTCCAATGAATGCTCCCCAGCCTGATTTCATTGCGCGATCGACATTCTTTTCAAGCACGAACTCAACTAGGAAGGCTCCGAAAAAAGCACCTAAAAATGCTCCAATTACAGCGCCAATACCTAAAAAGAATGGAATACCTAAAATACCACCTATAATTCCAAAAACAATAGAGCCAATAATTGCCTTATTACTGGATTTATATTTTTTTGCTCCCAGAACACCAAGAATAAACTCAACCAATTCTCCCAGAAGCGCAAGTCCCAATAATACGGCTATGACAGTTATGGTAACTTCTTTAAATCCTCCATACCAGCCTAACAAGAGAGAGGCTGCAAGTATAATAAAATTGCCTGGGAATCCGAAAACGTGAGATATCAACCCAGTTAGAGCTACTATGATAAATAGGGAAAGTGCTAGATAGTCGATCATCTAAGACTATTGGCGAATATCACCTAAGTGAAGGATTATTAGGAGCCTTTTCTTTCTCTCCAGTATACAACAAACGCGCTAGCTATAAAGATTGAAGAATATGTACCAACGATTGCACCTACAATCATTGTAAAGGCGAAATCATGAATAACAGAGCCGCCAAATACAAATAGAGGAATCAGAACGAGGAACACCGTTATACTTGTTAGCATTGTCCTTGCGAGGGTTTGACTTACCCCTTCATTTACTAATTCTCTGATACTAAGTTTGCCGCTTTTTCTCATGTTCTCTCTAATTCTATCGAATATGATGATTGTGTCGTTAACCGAAAAACCGATAACTGTTAAGAGAGCTGCCACTAAAGCCAGAGTAAATTCTTTATCCATTATGGAAATCGCGCCTAGAGTAATAACTGTATCGTGAATAAGAGCTATCACCGCTCCAAGAGCAAATCCTAATTCAAAACGAATCATGACGTATATCAAAATTCCCAAACATCCAAGGAGTATTGCTATTATAGCTTTTTGAATTAATTCTTTACCGACCCTTGGTCCAATATAATCAACTCTTTGAATAGAGCCTCCTTTAAAGGCTTCATTGGTCGCAATAATCTTTTCTAACTCAGTTTGAAAGCCCTGTATCTGGTCAAATTTGACTAATTCGGGTGAAAACCTGATTAGATATTCATGGTCGCCGGCAAGCCCAAGCTGCTGTACGATATCAGGCGGAAAACCAGTTGTTTCAAGTGTTTTCTTGATATCATTTATGCTAACTTCTTTAGCTAGTTTTATGTGTATCTCTGTACCACCGGTAAACTCAACACCCCAGTTAGGACCTTTGTGATATATTAGAGAACCTATAGCTATGATTAAAGCAGCGATAGATATAAGAATCGCTATTTTGAACCTACTGACAAAGTCTATACGAGTGCCTGGTTTTAATAATTCCAAATTACTAGATCCTCCTGGATATTCCTCAAATACTTAATGCAGGTACCTTCTTCTCTTCATATATGAAATTCGTGATAACCCTAGCTACTACAACGTTACTAAACACGGTTGAAATGATTCCTATTGATAGCGTTGCAGCAAAACCTTTTATAGGTCCGGTACCGAACCAAAACAATATTAAGGCTGTAATAAGTGTTGTAATATTAGCATCAAGAACAGTCCATAANGATCTCCCATAGCCCGCATCAATTGCAGCAAGAGGGGATTTACCCGTTCTGAGCTCCTCTTTAATTCTCTCAAATATAATAATGTTTCCATCTACCGCCATACCCAGTGTTAGTACGAGTCCAGCTATACCGGGCAGTGTTAAAGTTACACCAAATGCCGAGAGGAAGCCCATTATAAATAACATGTTCAATAAGAGCGCAATATCAGCCACAAGACCTTGAAGCCTATAGAAGAAAGCCATGAAGATTATGACAAGAATACCGCCTATAATCATAGACATTTTCCCCTTGTCTATTGACTCTTTTCCTAGAGATGGTCCCACAGTTCTTTCTTGTTCAATTTCAACCGGCACCGGCAGCGCACCTGAGCGAAGCACTAGAGCCAAATCTTTAGCTTCATCAGTTGTAAAGTTACCGGTAATCCTTCCTTGGGCAGTAATTCGTTCCTGAATTGTTGGAGCGGATTTAATAGTTCCGTCAAGCACAATTGCGAGTCTTTGTCCAATATTCTCTTCCGTGAGAACGCCAAACTTGCTTGCGCCTTCGCCTTTAAATGAGAAACTTACCGCGGGCTTACCAAATTCATCAAAAGTTAACCTGGCTCCGGAAAGAGATTCTCCCGTAACCCGGGAATCGGCTGTAGCCACGAAAAACTTTTCATTTTCAGCACCTGTATTCCCCGGTACCAGCATTAGTCCCTGACCCTCAAGTTCTTGAGGAGTTGACACACCAAGCCCCGCCAAAACCGTCTCTTCAGTAGCACCGGCGTTACTGACAATCTTAAACTCTAAAACCGCAGATCGCTTAATGATATCAATAATACGTTGTCTGTCTTTTTCAGATGCCCCGGGAACCTGAATTAATATTCTATTGTCCCCTGCTTTTTGAATAGAAGGCTCAACCAGTCCGAGTTCTGCAACACGGTTCTCAATGACCTGTTTAACCTGATCGATAGCCCTTTCTTCAACATCGGCTACATATGCACTTTTTAGATTAAAATTGAGGGATAAATTATCTTCCCCAATATCAGATATGTCGTTGAAGTTTGTTTCAGCTACGCTTTTCGCCTTATCTAGATCGGACTTAGAGAAAAACTGGAGCACGAGAGAATCATCTGTTTGATTAGAAGCTTTAATTAAAACTTTGTCTTCTTTTAATTCCAGATTCATAAAATCTTTAATGCTGTCTAACTCCTGCTCGACTCCTTTTTCGGAGTCTACTCCAATCATAAGAAAAATACCGCCTTTTAAATCAAGCCCAAGCCTAATACCTCTGTCCGGGAACAATTTGCCCCACCAGTTTGGGATACTGTCACCTAAAAAAGTAGGAGCTAAAAGTGTTAAAGATAAAACAGTGATAATTAGGATTGTTAAAATCCATCCTCTGGAAGCTCTCATTTTTTAGTTCTTTCCTCCCTTGGGCTCTTCTGCTGAAGGTTGTACGCCGGCGATTCCGGAACGGGTGATTTTGATACTTACCCCTTTTGCAATTTCAAGTGTAATAAGATCGTCTTCGGCAACATGAATAATTTTTCCATAAATACCGCCCGAGGTGACAATATCATCTCCTCGTTTAAGCTCGCTCAACATTCTCTTTCTTTCCTTACCCTGTTTTTGCTGTGGTCTTAGGATCAGAAAATAAAAAACGACAAAAATCAGGACAAAAGGAAGAAACGCTAATGGAGAACTACCACCCCCCTCACCTCCCGGCACACATCCAGATACTGACAAATAGATTGATAAAGCTGCTATAATATATGTAAAATTTCTCAATTCTCTTTTTCTCCTCCAAGGGATTGTACCCTAGATAAATAATTTGGAAAATCGCCGCTTAAAATACTACCACGAATCCCCTTCATTAACTCTGCATAAAAGTTTAGGTTGTGAAGAGTTAGTAATCGTAAAACCAGGATTTCTTTTGCAATGTACAAGTGTCTTAAGTAAGCTCTCGAAAAAGTCCGGCAAGTATAACACTCACAACCCTCGTCAATCGGCCTCTCATCTTGTGCAAATTGAGCATTTTTTATAACCAGTTTTCCGCGACTTGTAAAGAGGGTGCCGTTGCGAGCATTACGAGTTGGGATGACGCAATCAAAAAGATCAACCCCCATGGATACTGCAGTTACTATGTCTTCGGGCTTTCCTAGTCCCATTAGGTATCTAGGCTTATCAGCAGGTAACACGTTCAAAGTGTTCTCAGTAGTTTCATAAGTCTGTTCAGGATCCTCCCCTATTCCAAGCCCACCGACCGCATATCCCTCAAAACCTATATCGATCAAATCATTAGCAGAGCGTTCTCTAAGCTCTTTATACACTCCACCTTGAACTATCCCGAAGAGGGCATTGTCGGTGCGCTTTTTTGATGCCCTGCACAACTTTGCCCACTTTGTAGTCAGATCAATTGATTTTCTCATATATTCTTTAGTTGATGGATATGGGGGGCATTCATCTAAACACATCATAATATCAACNCCNAAAGACTCTTGTATCTCAATACATTTTTCAGGTGTAAACATGTGTTCACTGCCGTCTAAATGAGATCTGAACAGAATGCCGTCATCTTTAATCTTTCTGGTTTTAGAAAGGCTAAGAACCTGATAACCGCCGCTGTCTGTTGTAATTGAATTGTTCCAGGACATGAACTTATGAAGCCCTCCCAGCTTTTCAACAGTCCTGTGACCAGGGCGTAAATAAAGATGATAGGCATTTGAAATTACCATCTGAAAACCCATATCTTCTATTTCTTTTGGACTAAGGCTTTTCACAGTAGCCTGAGTTGCCACCGGCATGAAAGCAGGTGTATCAACTACACCGTGGGCGGTAGTCATTTGACCTAGTCTTGCTTTGGTTGACTCATCTTTTTTATGAATTTCAAATGTGAACATGATATAGAATCGTGGAATAAAATCAGAAGAGGGAATGAATTAAAACAACATTATATCCCAAGCACTTCTTTCATTGTATACAGACCTGCCGGTTTCCCCGAAACCCATTTTACAGCTCGAGCCACTCCTTTCGCAAAATTATCCCTGCTCATAGCCCGGTGAGTTAATTCTATTCTTTCACCTGCCCCACAGAACATTACTGTATGCTCCCCTACAATATCCCCTGCGCGAATTGTCTGCATTCCAATTTCCTTTTCCTTCCTCTCACCAATGGCGCCGTGTCTTTCAAACCTGGCGACTGAATTAAAATCTCTGTTCAACCCTTGTGCTGCCGCCTCACCTAATCTAAGCGCAGTGCCGCTTGGGGCGTCTACTTTATGTTTATGGTGCGCCTCTATTATTTCAACGTCAAAATCGTCTCCCAGTATTTCAGCCAATCTCTTTGTGGCCTCAAACATAACATTTACGCCTATACCCATATTTGGGGAGAAGACGCATGGAAAGTTCTTAGACAATTTTGAAAGCTCTTTTTTTTCTTCTTCACTAAAACCAGTGGTTCCTATAACCATGGCTTTTGTGTTTGAAGAAGCATAGCGAGCGTTGTTTAAGGTTGAGGAAGGTGCTGTAAAATCTACAATCACATCCGCATCAGAAGAAGAATCTTCGATACTGCTAGTGATAGGAACACCTAGCTCCCCTTCTCCACATACTAGGCCAATATCACTGCCCATTTCCGGATGATCTTGGATTTCTGTGGCGCCTACAATTTGTATATCATTTTCGGCATTTAGAAGGTGGAAGATACTGCGACCCATCCTTCCCGCTGCGCCCATAATAGAAACTTTTATCATAATTTAATCTGCGATCTCGATTTCAGGAACTTCTCCCTGACAGTTTTCGACACAGTCCCCGCCTGTGATTTTCCATTTTTTATCAAATAATCCTAATGTGTATTTACTCTTTTGCTTCAGATTAATCACTTGACCCGTTGTCCGAGACTTAAGAGAGGAATCGAGATCAACTATAACGCTAGCACTTAGCTCATAAATTTGAGTCCCTAATATATTGTAGCTATTAATTGTTAATTGATTCTCTTTATATATATTTCTCATTTGAATTACATATCCAGCTTCATCCGTACTGGGGACATAAACGTACCCATAGGCTTTCTTAAAATCCTCTTCTTTTAGAGCTTTTAAAAATGAATCCGTAACCTCTGTCGGTGAAGGTTTGTATCTAGGCCTTTCCGGATTAGCTTCTTGTATAGTTTTATCAGCGCAGGAAGCAAGCACGACTGCAAAAATTAATGTAAATAAAACACTTAAATGTATACTCTTCATAAAGTCACCAATTACTATATGATACGAGCTATAGAATAATTGTTTAGAGCTATAATTCAAGACAAATTTTCTCTACCGGCCCTCTACTGACACTTTTGATTTGAATTGGGTTCTTAACATTTTGTATATGGAGTTTCTAAACTTCATATACACTCACCAAGACAGTAATATTAAATTTCTAAGATAAACAATTTCAAATAAAACGGGTTAAATTGAATTTGT
>JGI24023J19991_10002004_pt1 | contig 15149 bp, 7 predicted proteins | sample Cruoilmetagenom1_FD_19991 | JGI IMG/M metagenome (IMG submission 19991) | reverse complement strand
CCAGATAATCTCGTTCACTCGGTACATAGCCAATAGATTGCTCCAGTCGTGAGGCAACCCATAACCCAGCCCGTTGACTGGTAAGTCGTATGTTATCAACACCCGCAGGTACCGTTACCTCAACCCAATAGGGTTTAAAGCCCGCTGGCATAATATCCTTGTATAATATCGATGCAGCCAGGTCCGCCGCAGACACCTGCGGCTGAACATTCGAGCTGCTATCGAGTTTCATAACCTGGAGATTTCGCCCCGCCGCATTACCCATCTGTAGCGTCAAAAAATGCGTGTCCTCGGCATGTTTAGCCAACAGGTAAATCCGTAAACGACGCTCTGATTGATTCTGGGTAAGTTGATAGCGATAACTGTCGCCAGAATTTTTGAAACGAATCAATCGCCCTTGTATCTGCTGCTGCGCCAGTTTTGGAATTTGATTCCGCCACAGGAATAAATCCTCATCTGCTGACGATAAATTTTGCGGCGCGAGCGTCAGGACATGTTGTTGTATCGTGGCGCTATTGATGTCAGGCAGCAAGTCAATCCAGTGGCGTAAAGAAGCAACGCTATTCTTTAGCATATGAGCGCGCATGAGAGTTTCCTGTTGATAATTATTACGGCCACCCATACGCTCACGGGCCGTCAGGCTGTCGGGTAAATAGCCATTATCACGTATCAATCGTTGCGCCGCTGGCTCTTGTACGCTCAGGGGCGATTCCGGGTCCAGCAAAAAAGGCATCATATCAGGATCATTATCCCAGAGTGATTCTGTTTGTGCGTTTCGGCCTATCCACTTCCTGGGTGCATTGCGGTCAAATAAATAGTCTCTCTCTGCACGACTGGCCTCAAGCTTTACAAACAGCGACGCATGACTACTCAAGCTCAGTCGATGCTCACCCGCGGGTATATCCAGGTAGGCTCGTTGCGTGCGTGCTACGGGTGACACACAATGGTTGATACGTACCATTCTATGGCGTTCATCTCCACTCTCAAGCTCAAGAAGCGCCACCGTTTTACCATCTATACTCGCGTTAATCTGATAAGGCTCGTAAGAGGAGCGTAAATGTTCATGTAATTGCAAACGGGATTGTATTTGAATACGTTGCGGCCCGNGCACCTCATAATGCAAAGACTGCTCTTTATAAAGTGGCCAGTAAATTTCACTGCCCGGCTTGTCACTCAGGCGCACGGAGGTCACTGTATTGCTCGGCTTCAAGGTATAATGATAGTCATAGTTAGTACCAGGCTCGGCCAGGCGCGACGTGAAAAGTGCAAGCACAACTGACCTTGATGCTGAACTCCTGTTAGCAACCCGCACCCAGCTCATCAAGGAACGGCGACTTGTTGTCAACGCTTGCAGCCTGTCTGCATCAACGGGAATAATAGATAGGTCTTCATCGATAAAGCTTGTGCCATCCACTGACCGCATAACGGAGATTGTATCCAGGGCCTCACCGGATTCAGGACTAACAAGGCGCAGCCACTGATCAGGCGGAACCGCCACGACCGTCCACTCCCCCGGGCGCAAATTTATTTGATGAAGCCGCTCACCCCATTGTCGTGTCGGCTTTTCCCCCGCTATCCACTCTGGTTTAGATTCAATATTATCCCACAGCACGGGCAAGGAATGGTCTTTAAACCACTGCTCATTCGCCGCATCCTGTCTTGCATGTGCGAGACTGGCCCAGAATAATAACAAAATTAAAATGACCCAGATGCGCCTCACTCCTTGTCTCCTTGCAGTAGACATTGACCAATAGCATCAAGCGCGCCATGATTATTTTTCAGCCGCTTACGTAAGGCATTACTGAATTCAAGATGCACGAAACCATTATGTCCCAAACTGCGCATAAAACGCCCCTGCACATTCCGGGTAGCACCCAATTCTTTCACTTCATATGGAAACAATAACACTTTTCCCTTCAAGCCTGCCTTCAGGCAGGTTTGCAAACCGCGTGCTTCATTGCCAGGCCATGAATGTCCTGCACTCACGATTATCGAAGCCTGGCGCCCGGCAGGCGTACGACGTTTGTCACTTGAAAATCCATGTAACTGTATAATACGTCCCGCAGGATACACTTCAGCATAGGCCTGTGTAAGAGGAACAAAATAATTATCCCAACGATGGGCCAGGTCGGCTTTATTCTGCGCTGCATCCAACGTGGTCCTGGGTGTCGTATTCCATGCTATAGCAGCCATACTATTGCCCCTGACCCAATGACTGGCTATGCGTCCAGTCCCTGAATCATTAAAACGATGTGGGATCTGCAATAAATTTATCGAGGTGTGCTGTTCGTTGAATATATAAAACCCCTGTCCGCGACAGGTAGTCGAGTATTCTCGCGCCACCCACCAGCGTCCCTCTCCTATTACTACCGGCATCCAGTCAAATTTTAAGTCCAGCCATTGTTGTTTATAGTCAGGATCATCCAGCCTTTCACCCTTGAGGGCTCGTACGAATAATGTTTTGGCATGTAATAATTCTGCAGGAGTAGCGCCAATATAACGTTCACAGCGACTGTTGGCGTATAGCGCATCAAAATCCAAAGCCGCATAGCCATTACTGGTTATCAACAACAAAAAACACATTCCAGACCAAAACTTCATTGCGAGCCCCCTGCAACTAAATCCTGCTCACGGAAAAATCGTCGAATCTCAGGCTGGCCGGGTAACAATCGATGCAATGTCATATAACAAGTATCGCCTTTCGATTTTCGAATCTTGATGCTATAGCCTGCAGCGGGGAGATCCGCAGCCAAGGGTAGAAAGAAACGCTGCCCCATATTGAGCCATTCATCCGGGTTATCAAATGTGGGGATAACCCGTGCAGGGTCAATACGCAAATCAAATGTGCGCTGGCGAAATGTCCAGGTCTTTTTAGGGTTTACTGAATGGGAAGAAGGGTTTGTGATATCAATATCGATCAGAGTCCGTCCAGGCTTTTTACAATACAAGGTTCCGGTTAATGTTTCATCGTCATGAGTTTCCTTACGGTAAATAAATTGTAATGGCCTGGTATTTATACCCCACGCGCGGCGAATCAATTGCGCACCTGCACCTGCCTCACCATAATTGATTAACCAGTTTCCTTTTGCTCGTGTTATTATTTTAAGCGTATGACGGCCAGTAGTCATCTCAGGCAAGCGTATCTCGGCACGTGATGAAAACAGCATGGTTTCAGTCACCTTGTAACCATCCAGATACACCTCGACAGCAGCCTTATCAACGCTATCCCCAACATAGATCAATGTCGCCGACAAACGTGTTCGACCACTATGAGCCGTAAATGTGCGAGTTACATTACGGTTGGCCGGCAAGGGTGAATACACACCAGCACGCGATCCCTGAGGCACCTTAAGGGAACTACTTCTTGGCACCAGTAATTGCCTGGCATAGTGATGCCCCTTCGGTTCATAGTCAATCCATTGGTAACGTCCTGCCGCGAGATCCAGATCAATATCTCTTGGACGTGTCTGCAACAAGAGATCAACAATACCCTGATTCATAATACGTTGTTCATGATCCTGCGCGCGCAGATAAAACCAGGCGGGACGTTTCTCAGGGTCCCATTCGATATTTTCATAATCCTCTGGTGCGCGCACATAACGACGAAGATCTGCAGGCCTTGTAAACACCGCTACAGAAACCGGATCTATCGACATAAATTTTAATATTGCTACGTCATTATCAATTTGAAAATAAAACTGCATCGGTTCGGAAACTTTTAACTGCTGTTCTTTTGCCGAAACACGATCATAGCTGGAAGGAAACGTATCCAGGCTGATATCACCTTCCTCGATAAGCTTTCCCTGTGAATCCAGCATTTGGTAGTGAACGCCAGACCGTGTCGAAATTGCATCACCAGTCCATAACCTGCGCAGGTCTACGCGTACTGGCGTCAACATCCCAGGAGTATGCTCAATAGTATAGTCAACAGGCTTCATGCCAGCACTTAAATAAGTCCGCAAACGACTGGGGGAAACAAACAAGGGCAATCTCTGGCCATCTTTACTAATATAGGCACGAACAACGAGCGGCCGGTCTGCAGTAAACTCTACCATACCCGCTTCAACATTTTTTCGTTGAAACTCTTTGTCTCCATTAACCGGTATTTCCGTATACCACTGCTGACCTGGGTCACGACCTTGCCAATGTACATTAACAGAATCCTTTAACGACGAGTTCTCATCATTCTTTACCGGGATAACCTGGAGAGATAAGTCCCACGGTCCAGGTGGTATAGGCAATACCCCACGAGTATTCGAGTCAACGTAGATCCCTTCCGGTAATACGCTATCATCAATCAACTCGGCAAGGTCNTCTGTNTGTGTATAAATAATACGTTGTATAAAATCCACTTCATACACACCTGCGGGGCCAATCGGTCNCCAGCGCCAACGTAATAAATTTTCTTTTTCTCCTTCGCGCAAATATTCAAAACCATACACCGACACACCGGCAAACCTGGCTTTCGCATTTTCGTCCATACGATCCCAGAGATATCCTAATTTATACTCCGCCTGTCTCTCACGTAAATAGCTACGCACTAAAATACCAGAAAAATTTGGGTTCCCTGTATGAATACGTACGCGAAGAACTTTTCCGTCCTGTAAATCCCCTGCTTGCAATTCTGTAGAGCGTGAACCAATCGGTACCGCCATCATGTCATCGACAAACGCACGCTGGCGAGACAGACCCGTTTCAGGATCGATATATCGAGTAATTCCGGTTCTATAATGATATATCCATCGACGTAACTCTTTTCCGCCTTGCCCCAATAACTCATATTCAAGCGCATAACCCCATCGCGCATCCGTCTCATCCATCATTCCCGGATCGACTAACGGCGTGTTTAAAACACGAATACCTGTCGTCGCCGGAAGTGGAAATGATACCCATTGATCTTTCGTCAACTCATAGGCAACACTGCGTTTAAGATCACTGGTATCTCCTCCAGGTACGTCTTGAATATCCAACGCCTGACGTTGCAACACCCAGAACAACGCAATGCCAAACACTGATAGAATCAACAACAATAGTATTATGCGACCAATGAGTTTCACTGAGGTGCCTCGCGGTAAAGCCAGGCTGCTCGCTGGTTAATAAATTCAGATATTAATTTTCTCGACGGCATACCCCCTTGAATCTCGACTTGTGCATCAATGACACGCGGATTGAGATTAACAACCAATACAGGTACCTTTTTACTATCCAACACCAGCAAGAATGATTGGCGAGAATCCCTGTCTATCAGACGGAGCAAATCAAAGCGACTCCATGATTTTTGAATATTTCTCAAACCCACAATATTCTGTGTTTGCAGGTAACGACGAATGTCAGTTAGCATATCTTTCGGTGGCATAATAGACCCAACACCAAATTTCTTATCGTCAAGATAACGATATAAATCCACCTCAATGGTAGGTATCTCCAATGCTGCAAAGCGACCGACCTCTTGTTTATTCTCGCTTTGTTGTCGGTATTCAGCCCTGGCCAGGGCTGACANCCATATAACCCAGAACTGTTTGTTTTTAGCTGCGGCCAAATAACGCGACTGGGGAATACCACCCACTTCATATCCAGCTGTTTCAGGCGAGCCATCGACATAACGAACGCTCAAACCATCTTCATGCATAATTTTTAATAATTCCTGACTCAGTGCATCTTTACCGACAGGGGATGTCGTATCACGCTTATATGAAATCAAAACATCTTCTGTTACTACCGGCGTATCCGGACGATATCCACGGGCGCGACTATGGATCACCATCATCGGAGCTTCTGCGGACTCGCGCAGCATGACCTGATTTACCAGGCTGAACAAACTGAGTAAGTTTTCATTTCTGACCAAATCTGCCTCACCACTACGATTTGCATCTGGATCGGCCCCTGCAATGGACAGAGCAATCCCCTCCAGCCGCTCGAATAGTGCGACACCATACTCAAAACTGTTTACTTCGTGAAGTGGACGAGGAACCTGTACCATATAATTTGCGGTATTACCCAAACGGAAAACATAAGTGCCCCAGTATTTTCGCTTTTTCTCATCTGGCGATTCATGCAGAACAATAAAATCCTGCCCGGACTCTCTGTGCCGATACTGCATCAAATGATAACCCATCACTGCGGCAGCATTGGCTATCAGGTTTAAATCCGCCTGCCCATTTTCTGACCACTGGCCCTGTTTGTATTCACGCTTCATCAAATCCAGCAAAGGCGTCATCACTTCTTCATCAAAAAACAGGAGTTGCTCCGGTGTCGGAGCGACATATTGATCACTACCGCTTGCAGCAATAGATTGCTTTCCGCTTAGAATCCATTCCTGTAAGTAGCCATCAATACGCTGGTCCTGCACCTCAATGGCAGCCTTTGATGAAACTAAAAATGAATAGGCGCGAACCTTTCTCAAGGCAGAGGAATTTAATAGTAATTCGGCGAATCCCTGACGGACGATATCCCGCTGGCGATTACTAAAGGGGGATTCACTCCATTCTATCTCCAATAATTCCGTACGACTCTTGAGAAAAGGCAAGTTTAAACTTTCCGGGAGAGAGCCTTTTATCCACAAGCGCGATGGCAATTGATCCAGGTCCTGGGAAGATGAACCCGGGCGCAGTCCCTCCAGAGAGCGTTGCAGATCATCACTGTACGCCCTCACCTGAAGAACATCCCTGCGTGCCAGACTACGATGGAATGCCTGGAATATCGTTTGTGAATTGAGCAGGACTGAAGAAGATTGATCTGGGTTATTATCACTAAGACTACCAGCAACAGCCATGGCGTGAGCATTTGAGGTTTTGAAAAATACTTCGGCCGCTTCTAATGCACCCCGTTCTTCAAGAGGTTGGGGAACGGAAATCAGGAGTCCACTGGTATGATTCATATTCAGCACATAGCTTCCCCAGCCACGTATATTACTATTCTCGGACATGTACAGATATTGCTTGTCTATTTTCTCGACCGCAAATCCGATTTTAGCCAATTTTAATACTGCCGTATTTAAATATTGTATTTTTTCCGTCTTACGATACTCGACCAAAGCTGACATAGCCGCCGAGAAGATTTCCAGCTCATGTGGGAGCGGGACAGGTTGAATAACGCCAACTGTACTATAGAAACGAATTTTATCCTGTTGCAAACGATCAATCAGCTTAATGTGATTATTATCAACAATAGTTACAGTCCCATTATCCTGTACACCTTCGTACACTGCTCCAACTGGTAATAACGTCAAGCCATACCCGATCAAACTGGCGACCAGCACACCCACTAGCGATGTTTGCAATGTAGCCCGTGTCATCCTTATTGCGATATCCTTATCGTGCATTTTTAAGGCCAATAACGTCGCCAGCAAGTATCCAAATGCGTAGGTGTCAGTCACCTTCATTTGTGGATACAACCACAGTACGGCATAAGCAAGCAGGAATTTATAGGCAAACCCGATATTAAAGAATAGTAATAATTTTCTCGCCCCTTCAATATTCGCATTTTTAAATAATCGGGTTGCCAATAAACCACGTGCTAACAGCAGGATGACAAATGCCTCAACAAAAGAAGCCAGTATTTTCCCCGGCTGGTACCATTGCAAAGCAAGTAGCGAGGGAATAAGAATGCCACTGAAATCCCAGCCATATAGAAGATTCATTCGCGATGCAATAAAAGCGGCACATAATAAAATAATATAAGCCTTGGGGCTGGCCAGGATAGATGAAGCGATGTCTTCATACATATAGCCGACATTGCTGATAGTGAAGTTGGTATATGGCATAAAACCATAACGGATAATAAGGTATACAATGGCGATAATAACAACACTCGGAATCAAGCCGCGTAGTACACCGCTCTTCCAAAACTGATTTGCTATCAAGGCTATCACTACAAGGCCAAAGCTTTGCAGATTATTCCTATAATCGAAATTCAAACCAAAAAAGTCATTGACCCATAAACCGATACCTGGCCAAACCCAGCCATCAAACCCGATACGCACACCAACGCTCACCAAAACAAGGGCAAAAAACCGGTCACGTCCAAAAATACTTCCCCAAGCCCCTATCTTCGAGAGCCTCTCAAATAGCATCCACACAATCAGATAAGTAATAATACCTTCGATGAAAACAATCACCGCTGACCAGGGTTTGAGAATTAACAACGGAACTATATAGCCTGGCACTATCAGACCTGATAGCACCCAACCTAAGCGAAGATTAAAGAAGGCAACCACTGTGACACCTACCCAGACAGTGGTGACTACGGAGCTGGCTAAACTGCTGGCAGGAAAAATATGGAGAGGAAAAATATCCAATGAATTATTCCGTAATCAGGCCGCGTACTTTTTTCAGAAAAACCTCCAGCCCAACAGGTTTACACGCAACATCGGTCGCCCCAAAACCCATTAGCTTATTTTTCATTTCTTCATTTATCATTGCACTCATTATCAACACGGGTGTTTGTAGCATTTTCTCCTTTCTTAGCCATTTGATAAAATGCATGCCATCCATCAAGGGCATCAATAAATCAAGCACAATAAGGTCATATTCTTCATCTTCAAGAAAGCGCTGCCCCTCTATTCCATTTGAGGCCTGTGATACTTCATAGCCCTCTGATTCAAGCCCGATCGAAAATAGTTCGCGTAACATCGGATCATCATCCACTATCATTACTCGTTTTTTCACAGCCAGACCCTAGAACACTGATCGCAGTTTCAATTCAAATGTAATGCCTTTACCTAGCTCACTACTCATCTTAAGCTCCCCTCCCCAACTGGACACATGCTCTATACCTTTACGAAGACGTTTAAATTGTTCAGAAACCATGCTGACATCGCCTTTAAGAAAACGCTGCAACTCTTCATCGGGCATGCCAAATCCCGTTCCTCTTATCTTCATATATTGAGCACCCTCTTCACTGGTAATACTAAAATACAGTTGCGAGTCCGGGCCCGCATCCTCAATCTGGATATCCAGAATATTGTTCAGTAACGCAGTTAAGTTATCACTCTTCGCCAAACCAAGTTGTAATAAATCCGGAAAACTTTTGACCACCTCTATCTTTTTCTGATTGAGCTCATCGCCTCTTCTCGACAATATGGTATTTACAATAGAAATCGTATCGATCGGATAACTACTACGCATGACCTCGTTCATCCCGACATCGATATAACCTTCCGCTTCTATCAACCTTGTATTCGTATTTTTTACCTTATCCAGGATGATTTCCATGGTGCGTTGATGTTGGTCTACACTCATTCGATCACTTGACAATAACTGGACTCCTGTCATGACAGCCTCCATATCATTACGTAGCTGTAAGAGTAAGCGCTCCATGTACTGTGATTTTATACCCGCAATTTCACTGAACTCAGATGGGTCAATAATCTCAAACAACAACCCACGTATATCGAAAGGCGTTGCCTCATCAACTGCTAATTTATGCGTTTCATCACGACCTACCGGCCTTATACTTAATAAAAATGTATTTTTTCCTTCCTTTTCTAACGACACAGGAAATTGAAGTTCTTTCTTTTGAAAAATAACCGTACTCAGCATATTACGCGCTAACTCAACAGGCATGTTCGTCAGTTTTACCAAAAAATCAAGTGCAGACATTTCATATAATGACATGTCATAATTTCCTGATAATTGCTCCATCGACTTGTTTGCACTTAGTACACTACCAAAGGGATCATAAAGTGCAGTACACGTAACAAGCTCACCCAGCACTTGCTCAAGCATCCCCCAGCGGCGCTCAAGAGAATTTAAAGTCCAGATAACGCGTTGATTCAAATCATCACCTGCGCGGAAATCAAGGTAACGCATGAGCGGCTTACTCGAAGCAGCCTGTTCAGCCTGCCAGACACTGCGGTGATAAAGGATTTCAGCTATTTGCACAGAAAAATCCTTAACTACAGATTCAAATTCTTCCAAATTATCATGCCTGTCCGGGGCAACACTAAATGCCCAAAACCCTACGATTTCGCCCGCGTAGCTCAAAGGTACCAGGTACTGTTGCTCTGGCTCGGAAAATGGTTCCAGATACTGTTTGGATAAACGTATTGGCCCACCCTTTTCGATGGCTGTACTATATGGAGTCCGTTCATAATCACGTCGTCGTTCATCAATTGTATCGATACTGCATCGTAGAGAATTAACCTCACGTACCCGGTGGTCACCTTCAATACGCTCAAGAAAAATCAAACGCTGAAGATCAAGGCTCTGGTCCACCAGGTTTGCCACCTGGGCCCAGTGCTGATCGCTGGCATAAAAATCTTCTGGCATAAGATGGCCGCGAACCCAACTACCGGCATCACTTAGAACATGATGTAATGCTTCCTCGCTTCCAATCTGGCGATAGCGAACTACCAGAAGAAGCAACAGTATTTGATTTAACACCAGCGGCAATAGTGGAAGCCACATGGTCGCCCAATGTAATTGGACCCATGCAACTATGTGAAAAATCAAGATGACAATAAACGTCAGGCGCCATGCCATTGTCATGGTCATACGTTGATAAGCTATTAAACTAACAGCTGAAAGGCTAAGTAATAACAGTATAATCAGTATTGCAGGCAATTCTTTGATGGCATTGCCATGCAGCAATGTTTCAATGGTATAGCCTTCAAATTCGGTGAGCGAGAGAGTGCCCGAATCTCTACTCACCGGGGTTGCCAGCCCGGGGCTGTTCAAATGAGTGACCGAACCTATGAGTACAACACGGTCCTGTACCAATTCAGGGATGAGCCCACCCGTCATGGCACGTTGGAAAGAAACTACGGGCAGCCAATCAGCACCATGATTAAAATTTATGCGTAAGCGTTGCACGTCTGCGACCATGTCACCACGACCGATCATCTGCGCAATAGCAAGACTAAAGCCAGGTTGATTATTGATATACAAGTCTGCGAAACGATATATCCCACCTTTACTTTTTGGGCGAGACAATAATGAAGTGTGCCCCCTTGGCGTCGACAGTTCATCATAACCATTGAGTGGGGAGTGATAATCTGGGCTTTGTAACTCGGGAGCCACTCCAATCAGATAAGGTACACCTTCTTTAGCAGATTGTTTTAAATCTAACGGCGGGACAAAAGTGAAAGCAACCAGGGCGGGCTTATGTTTACCCAATTCAGAGAGAAGCTTCTCCCAATCCGATGGCCTGATGACTTCAGGCGCGTGACCGGTATCCACCACTAAAATATTGGACTTTGGCACCTCTTCACTAAAACTGACAGACACCAGACGATCATAGAACCAGCCATTAGGGGCGTCGAACAGGCCTGTCACCTCGCCTCCCCATAGAAACAAGGCTATAAACAGTGCCAGAATTATAGCCCCATACTTCATAAATTATACTGTATCTCTTTTATCAAGACTTTATCTGATATTTACTTGATTCTAGCAGAGTTTATTAGCGTAACATCGTAATATTGTTATAATTTTGTAAACAATCGATACATTTATGTATACATTTTACTCATTCTATCCAAATATCGATTCACCCCATGAAAAAGTTTATTCTGTCTTGACTGTCCACCCAAGTGATTATCGTTTTTCTAGCAACAACAAGTTATCAATACATAATTTGGTAAAATACATAAGACAATGATTTAAAAGAAAAAATAAATCACGCCATGGTGCAATTTTGATAAAATCAATCACGATTAACACCGCGGCCTGGTTTTACTAACATTAAGCAATGGGGCACAAAGCATAAAAATAACATTATTATTATCATGCTTTTTAATGCCTCGCTATATCCCAGCCAACCAAATAAAATTTAAATGTATTTCATTCTTTGCCTGACCAATACCAGCAAACCTTAACAAGGCAGTAGCCTATTATGACGACAGCAATCGCTTATTGCTTGAGTTTGGCAAAGGCTTCCTGCATAGCATTCATTGGCTCCGCTTGCCTAGTTGGCTTCTGCTTTTTCTTATGTCCAGGCTGTCTGCCAACCTCTGCTTTTACCGTTTGTGGTCTGTCCGCGACTTCTTCCAGGCGCATACTCAAGGCAATTCGATTACGAGTCAGATCAATATCCATGACCTTTACCTTGACCACATCGCCCGCCTTGACGACATCACGGGGGTCTTTGACGTATTGATGAGACAAAACTGATATATGCACCAGACCATCCTGATGCACACCAATATCAACAAAGGCACCGAAATTGGTGACATTACTGACGACACCTTCGAGTATCATTCCCTGTTCGAGGTCAGACGGTTTTTCGATGCCTTCCTTGAAACGAGCCGTCTTGAATTCAGGACGCGGGTCTCTGCCCGGTTTTTTTAATTCCTCAATGACATCCCTGACCGTTGGTTCACCATAGCGGGAATCAATAAAATCGTTCGCCGCCAGGCTCGATAAAAAGGAGATATCACCCACAATTTTATCAATCGAGGTCCCATGTGCGGCAATAATTTTCTCAACTAATGGATAGGCCTCAGGGTGGACTGCTGATGCATCCAGAGGATTTTCGCCTGACCTGATGCGCATAAATCCAGCACATTGTTCAAATACTTTGGGTCCCACACGTGCAACCTGCATAATTTGATTTCTGTTTGTAAAAACGCCATTTTGATCACGATAAGCAACAACCGCTTCTGCCAGGGTTGAACTCAGCCCAGAGACTTTAGCCAACAAAGCCGCAGAAGCAGTATTTAGATCTACACCCACTGCATTAACACAATCCTCGACTATATTCTCCAGCATCTTTTTCAAACGAAATTGACTGACATCATGCTGGTACTGACCCACGCCAATCGCCTTGGGATCGATCTTGACCAACTCGGCCAAGGGGTCCTGTAGACGCCGCGCAATTGAAACAGCACCACGGTAGGTAACATCCAGATCAGGAAATTCCTTCGCCGCTTCCTCAGACGCAGAATAGACTGAAGCCCCGGCTTCACTGACGACGATAGTATTCAGTGCCAGTGAAGGGTATTTTTTCTGACACGCTTGCATTAACTGATCCGTTTCACGTGATGCCGTACCGTTACCGATACTAACCAGATCAACCTTGTGCATTAGCGCCAGTTTGTTGATGACTTCTATTGATTCATCCCACTGTTTTTTTGGAGCATGAGGGAATATGGTCTGGAAGGCCAGGAGCTTGCCGGTCCCATCAACCACGACCAGTTTAACACCCGTACGCAATCCGGGATCAAGACCCATGGTAACGCGGTTACCTGCGGGGGCNGCCAACAACAAATCACGCAGGTTTTCTGAAAACACGCGTATCGCTTCCTCTTCCGCACGCTCGCGAATACGCGTCGTTAAATCCATTTCGATATGAGAGTCTATCTTCACTCGCCAGGCCCATTGCAATGTCTTGATGAACCAGGGATCGACCTCAGGATCGGTCGGGCTACAGTTCACATGAGCGAATAAAAGCATTTCACAGGGATGCAGGGTATCCGCCGTATCCGTTACAGGCAGACGCACGTCGATATCAAGGCGTAAAAACCCTTCCTTTCTTCCTCGCAGGAGCGCCAGAACCCGATGCGAAGGTATTTTCAGCAGCTTTTCACTGAAATCAAAATAATCCTGGAATTTCTCACCTTCCCTTTCCTTGCCTTTCACCAGAGAAGAGATAATCTCGCCACGCTCCCACACATAGGTGCGCAACTTTTCCACGAGGTCAGCATCTTCAGCGATCCATTCAATTATAATGGAACGTGCGCCTTCCAATGCATCATCCACTGTCTGTATCGCTTTATCAGGATTCAGATAAGCCTGGGCCTCTTGGCTTGCATGCTTACCCTGAGTGTCATACAACTGTCTTGCCAGCGGTTCAAGTCCTGCTTCTTTCGCTACCTCACCTTTGGTACGTCGTTTCTTTTTATAAGGAAGATAAAGATCTTCCAGGCGTGTTTTAGTGTCCGCTTGCAGAATTTTACTCTTAAGGTCGGCAGTGAGTTTCCCTTGTGATTCTATCGAAGACAAAATGCTGTCTTGCCTGTCCAGTAATTCACGTAAATAGATAACACGTTCTTCCAATTGACGCATCTGGGTATCATCCAGCCCGCCTGTCGCCTCTTTGCGATAGCGGGAGATAAATGGCACCGTCGCCCCTTCATCCAGCAACTCGATCGCGGCCTGAACCTGTTGCGGTCTGACATCCAGCTCTTGCGAAATTCTCTCAGCAATATTCATTCAAAATAACTCGCTATAACAAAACATGACGCATTCTAGCAGAGCCTGATTGTCTTGAAACGTCTATTACTTTCTAGACAGTTGTGCTATGCACATGCAGCCGATTTAGTCAGGTTTATCCCTGCTTAACCACCACGGATAATATCCTCAACTGTCGATACATACTGATCCCAGGCAGCGTCATGAATCTGCCCACTTGCCATTAACTCCATGAGTTGATAAGCCAGTTGACGCACCTCCGCAGTCATTTCCTTCAGCTTGACCAGCAGATACATATGTCCGCCTTTTTCGATATCCAATGTTTTTATTAAACCGAACAATAATAATGCCTGTGATGATTGCGGTGAATTCCGGATGATTTCAATGACCTGTTCGAGGGTATTTTTAGACATTTAAACACTCAATTATTATGGAATATAGGTGCGAGATATTATAGGAGGAAGCTGGCTGGCATACAATGCCACTTCTACTGCGAAATAACCCGCGCCGCCTGACTAAATTGATAAAAACGCTGTTTGTCTATGGGTCACCGGAATTAGCCATCACGGTCAATGATTTTTATTTTTAGCACCTTCAAAATGTATGGGCAATCCATGACGAAACTTGAACAAACAATTTTATTTTGGTTACTTTAAACCAAGTAATGTTTAACAAATACATGCTATGACCGTGTTTTATAGCGAAACTCTTGCTATCCTCAGACTATATGAAGAATTCACAACAAACCGCCATAAAACGTTTCCTGATACCTACCTTCTTCTTACTAATAGTCTCGGATACATGGGTGGTTTGGCAAAATGCGTACGCAGATGAGCAGCCAAGAGAACTGAAATTTATTGTCGATGCACATTGGTTAAATAAACAAATGGCCACACATTCAAATAATCTCAAGATCATAGATGTCAGAAATCAGGATAATTATAAGATTAGCCACGTGCCCGGTGCTATTAATTTTCCGGTCGAACTGAGTTTCGAGGGTAGCAGGATTGTGTCCATCAAAAA
>JGI24023J19991_10002001_pt1 | contig 15157 bp, 11 predicted proteins | sample Cruoilmetagenom1_FD_19991 | JGI IMG/M metagenome (IMG submission 19991) | reverse complement strand
TATGTATGGCCTCGGCACTGATAAAAACACTGCGCCTTGTATATCAGACTTTTTAACTTAGCCATCTATAGCGGTAATCGACCTTTTTACGAGTTTATCAACATTGGACAACACTTGTATCGTGAGTGTTGTCCAATACCTTTAAAGTTTCCTGATTAAGAACATAGAGAAGGTGTTATCAATTCTAAGACAAAAATTGGAATAATTATTTATGACCTCTACTTCCGCTGTCTGGCGGTAAGTGTCTACGAGCTATGAAAAACAAGGTAAAGAGAGGTAAAAAATAGTATGGGTAAAATAAGAGTGTTTGGACCTGTTCCATCAAGACGATTAGGAAAAAGTGTTGGCATAAATAATATCCCGCCCAAAATATGTACTTATTCCTGTGTGTATTGTCAGCTAGGCAGGTCTTCAAAAATGGTAGCTGACAGACAAGAGTACTACGAACCAAATGATCTGTTAATAGAAGTAAAAGAAAAGATAACGAACTCAAAAATTAATAATGAACCCATTGATTACTTAGCAATTGTACCTGATGGCGAGCCTACATTAGATAAAAATTTAGGAGAATTAATTGATTTATTAAAACCATTCGGCTTTAAGGTTGCGGTTATTACTAATTCAACATTACTGAAAATATCTGGTGTCAGGCAAGATATAAGTAAAGCTGACTGGGTTTCTGTTAAAATTGATACCTTGGATGAGAAAATTTGGAGAAAAATTGACAGACCTCATAAAAATATTGCGTTTGATTCAATGTTAAATGGAATCAGAGCATTTTCGAGAGAATATAACGGACAGCTTGTCACAGAAACAATGCTGGTTAAAGACCTGAATGATGATATTGAAAATATAAAAAAAGTGGCTGAATTTGTTGGGGAGATTAAACCTTCAGTAGCTTATCTGAGTATTCCCATAAGACCACCTGCGGAAAAATGGGTTGAAGCGCCCGAAGAACAAAAAATAAACAGAGCATATCAGATTTTCAGAGACCAGTCTTTAACTACTGAATATTTAATAGGATATGAAGGAAACGAATTCGCATACACTGGTAATATAGAAGAGGATATTTTAAGTATCACATCCGTTCATCCAATGCGAGAAGATGCTGTCGAGGAATATCTGAAAAAAGCAAATAGCAATTTTTCAATTATTGAACAAATGTTAAAGGAAAACAAAATTATTGTCTCAGTGTATAATGATGAGCGTTTTTACTTAAGAAAACTAATTTGAAAACCATCTAAACCAACAGTTGAAACAATATTTACCTGGTTGAATATCAAATCGTGAGAGCCCAAATGGCCATTCCTATTACATTAGCAGACAGGGTCGAAAAACTTGGAATAGAGACAGCATTCGTTGTAGCTGCTCAAGCAGCAGCACACGCTGCAGCCGGTAACAAGGTTTACCCTTTCCACCTTGGAGATCTTAACCTGAAGACTCCTCACAATATTATCGAAGCGGCATATCGGGCGCTGCAGGATGGTAAAACCGGCTATACAGCTAATGCAGGGGTTCCTCATCTGCGTGAAACTCTTGCGGCTCATTTTAACCGTACTCGAGGCACTGATTATGCAATCGATAACGTAGCTGTTCAGCCAGGAGGTAAGCCGGTTATTACAAAGTTTCTTCTCACTCTTATGAACCCGGGAGACGAAGTGCTCTACCCGAATCCGGGTTTTCCTATTTATGAATCCCAGATAGAATTTCATGGTGGTAAAGCAGTTCCGTATGGAACCGTTCCTGGGGATGGGAACTTTACTTTCGATATTGAAGGACTCGAGGCATCTATTACTGAGCGGACAAAACTGCTGATCGTAAACGATCTGCATAACCCGACCAGTGCAGAATGCAGCCCGGAAGACCGGCGCCGAATTGCAGAACTGGCAACAAAACATGATTTCACCGTGCTGCTGGACGAAGCGTACTATGATATTCGCTATGACGGTGAATCCGCCTCACTGATTTCTGAACCTGGCATGGTGGAGCGAAGTGTAATTTTATATACCTTCTCCAAACGTTTTGCAATGACCGGGTGGCGTATCGGGGCCGCCCTGGGGCCGAAAAAAATCATTGATGTGATTGGTAAACTCAATGTAAATGATGAATCCTGTACAAATCATTTCGTTCAATGTGCTGCAGTGGAAGCCTTGACTGGACACCAGGGAGAAGTGCTCAATATCCTCAAAGTTTTAAGGGAACGCCGCAACCTCTGTGTTGATCTGCTTAACGATATTGAAGGAGTGTTCTGCTATCGCCCGAATGCAACTTTCTATTTGTATCCCGAGGTTACAGCAGCCATGACAAATAAGGGTTTCGATGATTACCAGGATTTTCTGGCGGCTGTTCTAGAAAATACAGGAGTTTCAATGTGTGCAAGAGCACACTTCGGAACCCCTTTGCCTGGCGAAACAAAACAGTATGTGCGCCTTGCCTACTCAGGGATTAATCTGGATTCAATTAAAGAAGGCCTGGTAAAGCTTAAAGGCTATCTGGAAAGCTGATTAACAACAAGGTAAGTGAACTGTCTTCATATTACTCTTCCTTTTCCAATAACGATTTTTCGTCACGACCAATTGCCAGTTCTTCATTGGTCGGGATTACCCAAACCTGTACTGGACTATCTCCAGCCAGGGTTTTCTCCCGAACCACTTTATCGTTTTCGCCGATACCAGCAGTGAAAACGATTGCATCAACACGGCCAAGAACTGCCATATATGCTCCAATATACCTGCGATTGCGGTAAGTCTGAACCTCAAGAGCCAATCGAGCCCTTTCATTCCCGCCTGCAATCTGTTCATGGATCTCCCGCATATCATTCATTTCACAAAGTCCTCTGAGGCCGGACTCCTTGTTCAGCATGTTGTCCACTGCCTCAATGTCCATGTCGGAATTCTTGGTGAGATAATAGTGAATTGCAGGATCAATATCACCACTACGGGTGCTCATGACCAATCCTTCAAACGGTGTAAAGTCAAGAGATGTGTCAACACTTTTGCCGTTTTTCAAAGCAGTCATTGAACAGCCGTTTCCAAGATGAATAGTGATCAAATTCAGTTTTGCAAGAGGTTTGTCTATCTGTCGCGCACATTGAGTAGCCACATATTTATGTGAAGTTTCGTGGAAACCATATCTGCGTATTCGCTGCTCTTTATAAAGTTCGTATGGAAGGGCGTAATGATAAGCATGGGGAGGAACTTCCTGAGTTAATAACCAGTATTTTCACTTCGTAACCTTGTGTCAGCTGCCGCTGCTGGAGCATTGGATATAAGATATTTACAGAGAGATCTACAGATTGTTTTTATCTTCACAACCATTTGTAATAATAGTAAAAAAAGAGTGCATCACTTATTTGATATGGGCTATACTCAAGTCTGATTTATTGTGAGAAAATTCTAAGGCACTTAAAAGGACGACAAAATTTGTTTTCAACTTATACTTTACTGGTAATCCTGGCCGCATTATTACATGCGTCATGGAACGTCCTGATAAAATTGCAGGGAGAAAGACTTGCCTGCCTTGCCTGGATGTCCCTTTTTGCGAGCATATGCTGGTTACCGATATTAGTGTACCTGCCACCTCTTGGTAAAGAAGCGGTGCCGCTGTTAATTATAACGGCACTATTTCATTTATTATACAAAATTGCTTTAGCAAAAGCTTACGATTATGGTGATTTTGCCCAGGTCTACCCCATTGCACGAGGGTCTGCTCCTCTGCTGGCAACAATTCTCGCTATTCCTTTAGCAGGAGAATGGCTAAGCATCTCCGATCTGTTCAGTCTTTTTCTTATTATTGGCGGTGTTCTGTTATTGAGCTGGAATGGACGTAGAATTGAACTATCTAGAAGCGTTTTATGGGCGATAGCTACGGGTATATGCATAGCCTGCTATACGGTTGCAGATGGTCTTGGTGGGCGGGCCACAATAAATGCACTGACATTTGCCGGCTACCAATGCGTTGTTGATGGAATATCGATCTTTATAGTTGCGGCATTTTGGAGTCCGAAGAGGCTGTCTGTAATATTGCCAAATCAATGGCATAAATTATTGATAGCCGCCATTTTTTCAGCAACTGCTTACGCGATCATTATTTTTGTAATGTCACAGACAAAGATAGGTGCAGTTGCCGCACTACGTGAGACTAGTGTATTATGGGCGGTTTTGATGGGCGTTATTTTCCTTAAAGAAAAATTCGGTAGGCTTCGCATCCTGGCCACACTGGTGATTTTGTCCGGTGTGATTTCTCTCAGGTTGTCATAACAAACTCCGCTGTCTTTTTACAGACAGCGGAGTTGCTGCATGATTTTTTCTGCTATTGGGCAACACAACTTCTTACAGAATTGTCACCATCAGATTTCTTCCCTTCCTCACTTACTCCCTCAGGAGGTGCAACACGAATAGTTGCAATTTTATTCTGGGTAAAAAAATCAATGCCATCTTTTCCCTGCACTTTATTAGTGCCAAGATGGGAATCTTTGATGCCGCCAAAAGGCAGATAAGGATGCGGTGCGCATACACCTACGTTGACACCTACCATTCCAACATCTGCTTCAGCAATAAACTTTTCAGTGTAGTACTGGTTCTGGGTAAAAATGCATGCACCGTTGCCAAATTCCTGCGCCCTGATCAACTGCAGAACATCATCAAGATCCTTAATTTTCATAATGGAGACCACTGGACCAAAGATTTCCTCTTTGGCAATTCTTCTGCATGGAGTGACATCCGTGAAAACAGTGGGTCCAACAAAATAGCCGTTTTGATTTTTTTCAGGAACCTCAGGGTTCCGTCCATCAAGTACCAGTTTTGATCCCTGTTCAATACCGATCTCAATGTAGTTCTCAATACTGGCTTTTGCCTTACTTGATATGACAGGTCCCATGTATATATCGGGATTCATGGCATCACCAACAGTCACCTTTTGGGACGCCTCAAGCACGCGCTCTATCAATTCGTCATAAACTTCAGGTACTGCTGCAACGATTGAGCCGGCAAGGCAGCGCTGACCGGCAGATCCGTAACAGGAGTGAATAAAATTATCGATAAAGACATCCCAGTTAACATCTTCCATGGCAACGAGAAAATTCTTGGCGCCGCCAAGGAGCATACTGCGCTTTCCGCCTCTACCGCATGCCTCAGCCATTTTTTTGGCTGTAGGAGTTGAACCTACAAGACAGACTCCGGTCATTTTAGGATGCTCATACCAGGTACCTGGAATAGAACGGTTGCCATGGACAATATTAATCACGCCTTTAGGAAGGCCGATTTGGTTGAAAATATCGCCCATTTTCTGCATAAACAGGGGAGACTGGGTGGAAGGCTTATAGATAAACGTATTGCCGACTCCGATAGCGTAAGGAATAAACCAGCCAAACACCAGGGCGGGAAAGTTAAATGGAGCAACACCGCCAAAAACACCAAGGGACTGTTTTACTACACGTCCGTTGATATTGTTTGCAATACCGTCCAGAATTTCTCCCTGGAGCAGTGTAGGAATGGAGCAAGAAGTTTCAAGAATTTCAATAACCCGCCGAATCTCTCCTCTTGCCTCACTGATATGCTTTGCCTGATCAATGGCGATGGAAACGGCAAGTTCTTCTTCCTGTTCAATCATGGCCTGACGCATATCGAAAAGAAACCGCACTCTTTTGCTTACTGATAATTTTCTCCATGAACCATAGGCTGCATGGGATGATTCAACAGCGTCCAGAGAAGTTTTTTCTGAGGAGAGTGGCACCTCTCCAATAGCTTCACCGGTTGAAGGGTTATAGAGTGGAACATATTCTACTCCGGTTTCTTCCACCCACTCCCCGTCGATAAAATTTTTGATCCGGGTAAATTCCATAATTTAGTTTCTCCTTTCTACAACCCTGTAGAACCACAAAATATTCCATGATTCTATACGTGTAACTGGGTTGACCTCTTAAATTTGCAAATTATAATACTTCTTCCACAGGGGTGTAAGCCAAACCAAAGGCGTCAGAAACAGCCTTATAAACCAGCTTTCCATCATGTACATTGAGACCAAGTTTCAGTTCTTCATTCTCAACACAAGCTTTATGCCAGCCTTTGTTCGCCAGCTGTACAGCGTAAGAAAGAGTAGCGTTGGTAAGAGCCATGGTGGAGGTGAGAGGTACAGCACCCGGGATATTGGCAACACAGTAGTGAATTACTCCATCAACTACATAGGTGGGATCTTCATGTGTGGTTGGCTTGGAAGTCTCAAAGCAACCGCCCTGATCAATGGAAACGTCGACGAGCACCGAACCATCTTTCATAAGAGCGAGATCTTCACGGCTGATAACATAAGGAGCCTTGGTACCAGGGATAAGAACGGCACCAACTATCATATCAACTTCAGGCAGGAGATCCAGGATGGCCTGGCGAGACGACATTTTGATAAAACAGTTTGCAGGCATAATATCACTCAAATATCTGATACGATCAAGGTCCAGATCCATCATATAAACCTGGGCACCCAGGCCACAAGCCATTTTGGCTGCCTGCGTACCAACAACACCACCGCCGATTACCAGAACCCTGGCAGGGTCGGTACCGGGAACTCCGCCGAGAAGCCTGCCGAGTCCACCTTTGGTGGCTTCAAGAGCAACAGCACCTTGCTGAACGGCCATACGTCCGGCAACCTCAGACATTGGAGTTAAAAGAGGCAGCGATCTGTCTTTTTTCTGGATGGTTTCATAGGCGATACAGGTAGCCCCAGATTTTAGCAGGGCATTGGTCTGTTGCTCATCTGCAGCGAGATGAAGGTATGTAAAGAGGATCTGTCCCTTGCGGAGCATATCATACTCGGAAGGTTGAGGTTCTTTAACATGCATAACCATTTCACATCTCTCATATACTTCTGCAGGAGTCCCAGCAATAGTTGCGCCTGCTGCAATATACGCCTCGTTATCAAAACCTGAGCCGACACCCGCATTGTTCTCAACAAGCACCTGATGACCATTTGCGATCATGGTGACAACACCTGTAGGAGTCATGCAGACACGATTTTCCTTTACCTTAATTTCTTTCAGAATACCTACTAACATTTTGTCTCCTTTTCACTTAGCCATCTAATATTTTATGTTTCTATGAAAGCTTCACTTTTGCATTCTTGCAATAAATGAAAACGATTATTTAAAATGTCTTTTCAATGGCACTTCGAACAGCCGCGACAATAGTGTCCACCTCATCCCGGGTAATAATCAAACAGGGAGCAAAGTTTATGATGGTGTTCATGCCCGGCAGACTGCTGTTGGTTCTACCAACAATCACGCCTTCTGCCAGAACATTGCACATAAGTGCCCCCATTTGTTGTTCGCTGATAGGTGTGTGGCTTTCCTTGTCTATAACAAATTCAACACCGCAGAAGAGCCCGACACCTCTCACATCTCCCACATTGGGCAGCTCTTTTAAAGTCATAAGCCTTTCCAGGAGATAAGCCCCTACCTCCCGACTTCTCTCAACGAGATTTTCCTCCTCGATGATTCGAGTGCTTTCAAGGGCTGCAGTCATGGGAGCTGTACATCCACCATAGGTGCTGATATCCCTGAAGTAGTTCATCCTTTCGTCAGCATTTGCAGGGTCATTGAGGAAAATCTCATAAATTTCCTGCTTCACCACTGTAGCGGAAAGCGCTTCGTAAGAACTAGCTAAGCCTTTGGCCATAGTAATCATATCAGGATCAACATCGTAATGCTCATGACCCCAGAATTTACCGGTCCTGCCGAATCCACATACAACTTCATCCATGATTATCCAAACACCATATTTTTTGCAGATTTCCTGAACTGTGGGGTAATACTCCTTGACGGGCGGCAAGACGCCGCCACCAGCAGTGATAGGTTCTAAGATGATGGCCCCTACAGTATCCGGGCCTTCTCTGAGAATCACATCCTCTACAGCTTTGGCGCACTCCATGTTGCACCCGGGGTAGGATTGATTAAAATCACAACGATAGCAAAGACACTGGGGAACTTCCATGAAACCTTCGACAAATGGGCCATAGTCATTCTTACGTTCAAATTGGCCGGTGGAACTCAAGGCGGCTATGGTGGTGCCATGATAATCCCGGTTTCTGAAAAGAATTTTATATTTTCCTTTGCGGCTCGGATCGATCCTGGATGCCTGGCGAACGATCTTATATGCCTTCTCGTTGGCTTCAGAACCTGAGTTTGAAAAATACACCTTTTGCATTCTTGGAAGTTTTTCCAGTAGTTTATTGGCAAATTTGATGGCGGGAATATTGCCAAAAACACCTGCAAAGTATGGCATTTTTTTCATCTGCTCACATACCGCATCGGCTATAGAGTCCCTACCATAGCCTACCATAACACTCCAGACACCACCTGAAGTGGCATCGAGGAAGTCACGTCCTCGGATATCAGTGACTACAAGTCCTTTTCCCTCCACAATAATCATCTGCTCCTGAGTTTCGAAGCATTTATGAGGTTTCAAATGGTGCCACAGGCTGTTTTTGTCTCCTGAAACCATTTCCTCAACATCGTATTCGAGCCAGTCTACTTTTGTTACCATGGTTAGTTCCCCCATTTTCTCAGGTGTGTTTATTCGGAGCATCAGTGAAATCTAAAATCTAAAATATCACATACCAGATGCTGCTGTCAAGGGAAACTTAACGAAACTTTCGTTTCAGGATTAAAGATGTGAATGTGAAGTATGTGTTGATCTTCGGGGATTAAGTTTTGAATTACCGAAAATTCTCTTGACAAAAAACAGATATGTGATGTATCAGATATCTGAAAGAGTTATTTCTAAATCTTCCCAATGTTGCCGGCGAAATCCTCCTGCAACAAAAAGGGGTAATACAACATCCATATATGGAGGTACTAAAATGGCTAAAATGAAAATGACCACCGAAGAGGCTTTTATTAAAGTTCTTCAGATGCACGGGATCGAGCACGCATTTGGTATTATCGGTTCTGCAATGATGCCAGTATCAGATCTGTTCCCTAAAGCCGGAATTACTTTTTGGGACTGTGCCCATGAAGGAAACGCCGGAATGATGTCCGACGGGTACACTCGTGCCTGTGGTAAAATGTCAATGATGATTGCCCAGAACGGTCCGGGCATTACAAATTTTGTTACCCCGGTGAAGACTGCTTACTGGAACCATACCCCTCTGCTGCTGGTAACTCCTCAAGCCGCGAATATGAGCATGGGTCAAGGTGGTTTTCAGGAAGTTCCTCAGATGGCCACATTTGAGGACATGGTTGCCTATCAGGAGGAAGTACTCCATCCTTCACGCATTGCTGAAGTTCTCAACCGCGTAATCATTCAGGCAAAACGTGCTTCAGCCCCGGCACAAATCAATATTCCCCGTGACTTCTGGACCCAGGTCATCGAAATCGAATTGCCGGTCATTGTCGACTTTGAACTTTCTGCAGGTGGCGCAGATGCCATCGCTAAAGCAGCTGAGTTGCTTTCAGACGCAAAATTCCCGGTAATTCTCAATGGTGGCGGGGTGGTCATCGGTGATGCCATTAAAGATTCTGCCGCATTGGCAGAACGTCTGGATGCACCTGTATGTTGTGGCTACCAGCACAATGATGCTTTTCCCGGAAGCCATCCCATGTTTACAGGCACTCTGGGGTACAATGGTTCCAAGGCCGCTATGGAATTGATCTCCAAAGCTGATGTTGTCCTTGCCCTTGGTACCCGCTTGAACCCTTTCTCCACTCTTCCTGGTTACGGTCTCGACTACTGGCCTGAAGATGCACAGGTTATTCAGGTGGACATCAACCCAGATCGAATAGGTCTGACTAAAAAGCTTGCCGTAGGTATTGTAGGTGATGCCAAAAAAGTCGCCAACTCCATTCTCGATCAGCTTTCCGCAACCGCCGGCGAAGCAGATCGTCAGGAGAGAAAAGCAATAATCGCAAAAACCACGGCAGACTGGGCAGCACAGCTGGCCACCATGGATCACGAAGCAGATGATCCGGGTACCACCTGGAACGAGCGAGCCCAAAAAGCCGATCCTGATAAGATTACTTCCCGTATGGCATGGAGAGCCATTGTCGAGGCCCTTCCTGAGAATGTTATCATCTCTGGTGACATCGGCAATAGCTGTGCTCTTGGTGCCGCGTATCCTACTTTTGAGAATGGTCGTAAATATCTCGCTCCAGGCATGTTTGGACCTTGCGGCTATGGTTTTCCAGCCATCTGCGGTGCAAAAATCGCAAAGCCTGAGGTTCCAGTGGTCGGCTTTGCTGGTGACGGTGCTTTTGGTATCTCCATGAACGAGATGACTGCATGTGGGCGTGACTCCTGGCCTGCAGTTACCATGATTATCTTCCGTAACTATCACTGGGGTGCTGAAAAACGCAACACTACCCTCTGGTATGATGATAACTTCGTGGGAACCGAGCTGGATCGCAATGTTTCTTACGCCGGTATTGCCAAGGCATGCGGTGTTGAAGGTGTTCAGGTACGCTCCATGGAAGAAGTGACTGAAGCACTGAAAAAAGCTGTTAAAGCCCAAATGGAAGAAGGTAAGACCACCTTCATCGAGATCCTCACCAATATGGAACTGGGTGAACCTTTTCGTCGTGATGCGATGAAGAAGCCGGTTGCTGTTGCAGGAATTGATATTGACGATATGCGTCCTCAACAAGGTGCCTGAGGCAGGGCACAAACCAGGGGAAATCACCATCAAGTCTTTTTGAGCTAAGGCTCTTCTTTACCGCGGCAAAGGATTGCAATGCAAACATTTGCCGCGGTATGTTATTTACGATACAGCCTCTACCTTGGTTATCCTTTTGTCATTGAAAATTCCATTGGCAAAAATTTACTTGACACCCCACTGATATCTGATACATTAAGGATCAGATATTAACTAGTGAGTGCAGATAGCACGCAGCCTCAAAGTGTAAATCTTCCTGAAAAATAGATGGCATTAGACCTGCTTTAATGCTAATCCTCATGAAGGGGCCATTTACTACGAACAATGGAAATTTGATTATTCCCAAATTGATAGTCATTTTCGGATAAATACAGAGATGTTTTGGGGGTTAACGTTTTGCCACGCCCATTCGTTAATCCATGAGCCAAAAGAACTAGAGAGGAGAGAATGTGAGTATTGAGCTTATCACCTTATTGTATTTCTCATGTCTGTTTTTTGGATTATTTCTGGGATTACCTGTTGCTCTTGGTCTGGGGGGTACTGCGGTTATATTTGCCGCAATATTTGAGCCCAGATCACTCCTGGCTATCCCCAGCGCCTTCTACTATACACCATGGAATCAGGTGTTAGTAACCGTCCCACTGTTTCTCTTTATGGGCAGCCTGATACGCTTTTCCGGTATCGCAGAGGCGGCTTATGATGCGGTATATAAGTTGATTGGTCACATCCCCGGCGGTCTTGCAATGGGAACAGTTAAGGTGTGCACCATATTTGCTGCTATCACCGGTATAACGCCTCCAGCGACCATTACCATGGGACAGATAGCATACCCTTCAATGATGAAGTATAAATACAACAAGGCGATAGCGATAGGCTCGATCGGTGCAGGTGGTGCGTTGGGTGCTCTCATTCCCCCGAGTGTGCCGTTTATTTTTTATGGCTTGCTGGCCAAGGTATCAATAGGTGGTTTATTTCTGGGTGGGCTGTTACCCGGGCTGATGCTTGCCTCGTTTTATATCATTTATATTGGTATAAGATGCAGAATTCAGCCACACATGGGTCCGGCAACACCTCCTGATGAAAAATTTTCCGTCAGTGAAAAGCTTCAGGCCCTGATCTCCATTTGGCCATTCATGCTCCTGATTTTCATGGTGCTCGGCGCAATATGGGGAGGAATTGCTACTCCTGCAGAAGCCGCTGCTTTTGGTGCCACTGGTGCCTTTTTCATTAATATCATATATCGCAAACTAACCTGGAAGGTTTTGAGAGACTCACTGGAAACCACGGTCAAACTCACTGGTATGGGATTATGGATTTTGATCGGCGCCAATATCTATTTAAACGTTTTCAACTCATTAGGTTGTCAGGAATTAGTAACCAGCTTAGTTCTGGGGATGCCTGGTGGTGAGAATGGTATCCTGCTGATGATGATGTTTATTATTTTATTGCTCGGTATGGTCATGGATGACTGGGCAATAATCATGCTCTGTACTCCTCTCTATATTCCGATAATTAATGAACTGGGGATAGACAAGCTGTGGTTTGGTGTCCTGTTTATCGTTAATATTCAAATTGCCTACCTTACCCCGCCCTTCGGTTTCGTCCTGTTCTGGCTGAAAAGCGTCTTGCCGCCTGATGTGAGTATGGGAGACGTCTACAAGTCGGTTGGACCATTTATTCTCCTTCAACTACTGGGCTTAACGTTGATTTTCATCTTCCCTCAGATAGCTCTATGGCTTCCCAACATGTTGAAATAAGACAAAATACATTACAGAAATTTTTCACTTATGAAATTGGCAACTTATAGCCGAAGATAAAAGAAATGATGGTGGGAGGTCAAAATGAAACTATGGAGTATGACAGAAAAAGCCATTGATTATATTGCCGAAGGAATGGGCCGAATTGGCTGGTTTATTATTCTTTACTGTATGTTTTTAGGAGTAACCGACGTATTTTTAAGATACGTGTTAAACGCCCCCTCTTTATGGATTTCAACAACAGTCCAATTTGCCATGGTTTTACTGGCCTGTGTTGGCGGTGTTTACTCCCTTAACGATAATGCGTTCGTCAAATTAGACCTTTTTTATGCTAACTTTTCTCCACGGAAAAAAGCAATTTGCGACATTATCACTGTCGTTTTTACCTTTCTGTTTTTAACTGTACTGATCTGGAAGGGAACTTCAGCTGCCTTAATGTCTATCAAGTTCAAACAGGTTACACCAACAAGTGTCCCAATACCTCTTTATCCCTTGAAGACCTTTATACCTATAGCTGGTGTTGCAATGCTGCTGGTTGTAATTAAAAAACTTGTCAATGATATAAGAACAGTAATTTCAGGGGGCGAAAAATAGTCCGGTACTTCCCCCGGTTATCAAACAGAAATACATTTAACCACGCAGAGCCTGATAAGTACCAAGGAGGTATATGCAACCACATAATTTCAAAACACACTCCTCGATTTCTTGTTTTTTATGACAGGAGTTTAAGAGTAAGGTACTAATTCGGAACATTATGATGTTAATTAAATGTGATATATGGGTTATTTGTTTCAACTTCATATTTCACGAATCTGAAACCGAAAAAAACAGGAGAAAAATGCAATGAAAAAGTTTTCAATTCAATTACTTGCCGTGCTGTTCATTTTTAGCATTCTGCAGGGTTCAGTAATTGCGGCAGAGAAGTATGGCAAACCAGATAAGGTGACGAAGTGGGTATTTCAGCCATGCTTTGATTCATCGGATGCTGGCTGGGGAAAAGGTCTTGTGCCGTGGATAAAGGCTGTTGAGGAGGCTACTGAGGGTACCGTCAAAATCAAGCTGGAACCGGCAGGTGCAATAACGAGCGGATCTGAAGCCTTTTTGGCCACCGCTTCCGGGATGATAGATGGCTATGCCGGTTGGGCTTCTGTTTATGGTGGAGACATGCCGGAAGGCATGCTGGCTTTTGGAATGGCAATGGGTGCAAAAAACTCTAAGGACTCCTGGGAAGCAATGTGGGGTAACCCAAAATATCGAATAGGCGATATTGTGCAAAAGGCAGCCAATGAGCGTAATCTTCAATGGGTTGGCTGGACTAATCAGGGCCCCAATGCCGGGTTCTCTAAAGTTCCGATTCGCAAGATGGCTGACTTTGCAGGCAAAAAAATGCGCGCTGGTGGTCCTCAGGCCCTTTTCCATAAAGCTATGGGAGGCGCACCGGTGTCCATGGGTGGTGGAGACATTTACACAGCAATCAAACTGGGTACTATTGACGGAACCTATTGGGATACTGGCGGAATTGATGATATGGCTTTCCAGGAGGTAATAAAGTATGCTGTTATGCCTGGTTGGTGTCCTGCTCAGCATCAGGAGACATATATAAATCTGGATAAATGGAAGGCTCTGAATCAGTGGCAGAGAGATCGTATCAATGGAATATTCGAGTCCACCTACTTTGAAACCAGCCGCCTGCATGCTGAAGGTGTCGACGAAGCACTGGAGATTCTGACGAAGGCCGGTGGTGAGGTTATCCAGCTTCCAGAAGACGAAGTAGAGAAAATTCGTGCAAAAGCAATAGCAGAAGTATGGCCACAGATTGCAGCAAAATCTAAGGGCTCTGCTGAGGGTGTTGCGCTATGGAAAAAGTACCTGGAAGATATTGGTGATCTGAAAAAATAAGTCGCCATGATGACGCAGTAAGATATCTTTTAGTTTGTATTTGTAAGGCGTGTCTGGCCCTTTCTCTATGTGGAGGGGATAGACGCGCCTTATTTTTTGTAGCTGACTATAGGAGCAGAACAGATGACCAGGAAAATGCTGGTGGTGGGCGGAGTTGCGGGCGGTGCATCCGCTGCCGCACGATTGAGAAGGCTTAGTGAAGATGATCAGATTATAATGTTTGAAAAAGGAGTTCATGTTTCATTTTCAAACTGCTGTCTTCCCTATCACCTAAGCGGAGCAATACCTGATGCTGAAGATCTGGTACTATTGCATCCGGAAAATTTTGCTTCTCAATACAATATTGATGCACGTGTTAATCACGAAGTCCTTTCAATTAATAGAAAAACAAATGAGCTAACTGTAAGAGATCTTACAAAAAATGAACTGTATACGGAATCATATGATAAACTGATTTTATCACCCGGCGCCAAACCCATTGTGCCGCCAATTCCCGGTATGGATAAAGTCAATATTTTTACCATTAGAAATGTCGTTGATATCGACAAGTTAAATCAATCGGTCAAGAGCTGTAAATTCGCACAGATCTCGGTAATTGGCGGTGGATTTATCGGTGTGGAAATTGCGGAAAATTTAAAGGAGGCAGGATATAAGGTTACCTTGATTGAAGCAATGGACCAGATTATGCGGCCATTTGATTTTGACATGGTGCAAATTTTACACAAAGAACTTTATGATAATGGCATCAATTTAATACTGGGTGATCAGGTAAGTTCTTTTGAAAAAGATATGACTGTATTGCAATCCGGCAGAAAAATCGAATCTCAAATAGTAGTTCTGGCTATTGGCGTTACTCCTGAAACTCA
>JGI24023J19991_10001999_pt1 | contig 15172 bp, 20 predicted proteins | sample Cruoilmetagenom1_FD_19991 | JGI IMG/M metagenome (IMG submission 19991) | reverse complement strand
TACCAGGAGGTGAACTTAAACAATTCGCCTTTCAGGTCAAATATAATGGCTGAATCTTGCCACGTAAGAATAGTGGGAACAATCCAGCTTACCCCTTTACCCGCTCTAGTTTCGGCGGTAATCAGGAAGTGGAAAGAGCCTTTTAATATGACTTTTAATCGGCCTAGATAGCATAAAAAAATACCGCTGGTGGCGTTTTTGATTTTGTCCTTGACTTCCCAGTCAAAAGCAAAACGGGCATCACCGTAAATTCCTTTTTTTTTGTTGAAATGGGTGAAGGCTATTCCAACGAATGGGAGTGAAGCTAAGCCATGCGAAAATAATATTTTTTCTCTCAAAAACTCACTACTTGTAGAAAATAAATAGAAAAATGTATTGCCAGGGAAAAAACTACCAACAGGAACAAATTTATTTAAAATATAAGAAGCCAATCCAAAATGAAGAACCCCTCCCAAAAAAATGATATTAATTAATCCATAGCGCTTAATCATTAAAAATAACCTCCTCAAGCCTCCATTTTCCAGGAGATTTGCCGCAATGCATTATTATATCTATGCTATTTCTGCAATAATCATATATATCAGAATTATTTAATGCCCTGCCGGCATCAGACATCTTAAGCATAAAGAGAAGCCGATCATAAACACCATTGGCAGAATCGGCATGTATCGAGGTTATAGATCCTCTATGATCAGTGTTTGACGCACTAAGAAAATCAAATGCTTCTGCTCCTCTAATCTCACTCAAAATAATTCGATCAGGATTTAATCTAAGGCACGCCTGTAATAATTCATCATAACCAATAGCAGGTTTATTTTTAGATGCTTTGCTAGTAAGCAAGTTGACCATATTTCTTTTTTTGTCAATTGGTTGAATAAGACATTCCCTGGTATTTTCAAGGGTTATTATTCTTTCCATCATGCCCATATAGCCAATTAAACAATTAGTAAATCTGGTTTTTCCTGAATTAGTACCGCCAGAAATAACTATATTCTTTTTCGCTTTAACAGCAAGCTTCATAAACCCATAAACATCTTGCTTTTTTAAAAAAAATTTAAGTTTATCGTTTTCCTCAGTGTCGCATTTTTTACTTTCCAAACCTTTTAAGATATTGAAAAAACCAGATTTATCATAGTCCTCAAGTGTAAAAGAAACGGTAGATGGTTTTCTAATGGATATAATATATTGGCTTTTATCGCATGAAGGAGGCACAACAACCTGAACACGCGCTAAGTGAATGTCATCAAGAGGAAGCGAAGCAGATAAGATGCTGTTGTTTTTATTAATGGAGTCAAAAGCATCAAAAGCACACAATTTAGTACAACGCTCAAGATACTCCAAGGTAAATTCCTTTCTGATATCATCATGACGCTTCATAACTCCATTAACCTGATAAAAAACATCATGAGGGCCATTAATCATAATTTCATTTAAGTCAGATATGGATAATAATTTATCAATAGGCCCCATAAACGCCTTTACCATGTTCATTATTTAGCACCTATAACGCGCAACTCATTTAATGGCAGAGGATCATAAATATTACCATTAGCATCGCGTGCAGATGAATTGGAGGTTAACTCAACCTCGACCATGATATTATCAATAAGAATCGCAATAATGGGAGACAATGTTTTAATCTCAGGTTTTTTAACCCGCGTGTTTTTTCCTTTCTTTAGATTTTTTAGTGTGCGTGTCAATATTTCACGCGACAGGCCATTATCAACAATCCTTTTAGCAAGTTTAGGTTTTAAAGAATATATTTTCTCTAAATCATCAGCCGCAGATATAGACTTAACCTTTGCTTTTTTTAATATTGATTTAAATACAGAGTCACTGTTGGCAATTTTTAAATGTCTGGAAATATAACTCCCATCCCTAGTTACCATATCTGCTAACTCAGAATTAGACACCTTGTAATATTCCTGCATTACTTTAAGATGCTCAGCCTCCTCCATAAAAGTTAAATCTTCTCGCTCAATATTTTCAATAAGTTGAATGACGTGAGGATTTTTAGTGTCTTTAATGACACAATCGACAGTAATATTAAGTAGCTTACAGGCTCGCCAACGTCTTTCACCAGCAATGATGGTATGAGCACCCATGTCATTAGGTGGGGTAACAATAATGCGCTGTAATTGACCTTCTTTTTTAATGGTCTCGGCAAGCCTATCTATATTTCTAAAATCTTTTCTTGCTTGTGGATTAGATATTACTTTATCAGTTGTCAGGGTGACTAAATCATTATTAACATCGTTAGTATTAGAAGTCACAAGGTAAGAATCTAAATCTAAATCAACACGCATTGGTGACCTCCTTTACATTAATTATTGTTTTCATGCTTTCAAGCAAGCGTGATAATTCATGATTAGCAACTTTTACATTACCTGCCATAGGCTTCATTTTCCAAAGCGGTATATTCCCATTCATTACATCAGTATAGGGAGATCGAGAAGCCAGAAAAGGCATTATCTTTCCAGGCTGTGCTAATAATAAATTATTGAGTGCTGTCATTTGAACTTTAGATTTAGTGTTAATTAAATTAGGAATAAGACCAGCTAATACAACATTAGAGCTGTTTTTATCTCTAACCTGTTTGATAGTATCAATCGTCTTAGCAACACCATCAAAAGCAAAATCACTCATATTAACCGGCGAAAAGGTCATGTCGGAAACTATCATGCAGGCAATTGAGCATTTACTCATAGCAGGGCTAGTGTCAAAAATAAGATAATCAAAACCGCAAATATTTAAAAAATTAACGTTATCTTCTACAACACCCCTAAATAATTTGTTAATAGAGAAAAGTGTTCTTGTAGATGGTAAAAGAACTAAATTATTATCTTCAATATTATTAATGGGTTCAGAAAAAAAATGGTGAGCAGTTATTGATTTAGATTTAAATGGACTAAGGAATCTAGATGCGTTGCCTTGTCCATCTGCATCAACAAAAGCGACCTTATGCCCATCCTTAACAAGTGAGTGTGCTAAGTGTGCGGAAATAGTGGTTTTACCCACGCCGCCTTTTTCATTAGTTATAGCTATTATTTTCATTATTGACCCTCAAATATAGATTTAGGAAATTCAATGTCTCTAGCAACGTAAACCAAAAAACTAGAGCCATGAAACAAGCCGCCAGTGGGCTTGATTTTCAAAGATTGTTCTAACGCCATTTCTGATGATTTATTTAAATTGGCTTGAATATCCTGAACAGTTTGCGCGCTTCCCTCTGTTGCCATTGCCCCAGCAGCAGAAACACCAGCGTTAAGAACAGATAGCATTATAGAAGAGCCGAATCTTTCCCAAAAATGACTATCAACATCAACACCCAAACCAGACCGCCCAAGGTTGCCAATTGCAGGAGATCCAAGTTCAATAACAACACCCTCGGTAGTGACAAGCCTTTCCCAAATGATAAAAGCATGATTAACGCCAAATTGCATACCACCTTCATAACTTCCCGTTAATAAGCTGCTGGTATCGGCTAACAGTCGTGAGCCGTCCTGAGAAAACAACGGCTCAGAGGTGTAAGCACGTAATTTACCAGGTAAATCGGTGTGTAAAGAAAAATCCAAAACCGCAGGAATCAATTTTCCCTGTAATATCTTTCTATCTAAATCCCTAATCTGTATAGCCATCGTGCTTTCAAGAAGATCAACTTTTAAACGATCGTTTAACGTTCTTTCATGCGCTGGTTGGTTAGCCTTAGCTAATGATTTCATAGAAGTTTGAAGATATTGGTTAGCGTCAAAACCTCCTGGCTTACTGGCTCTACTTTCCATTACCGCATTGACCCTAACATCATTATTAGTAGAATTGTTTACTCTTCTCATTCTAAAAGGCTCATAAACTGGCGCTTTATTTTCTTTGCTTTTGCGTTCAATCCGTTGTGATTTATCTGCAATACGCTCAACTTCATGAGTTTCTTGTTTAGCCTTTTCTATGATTATTTCAGGCTCTAGCAAGTGAGAAGTCCAGTCCTCTTTGTCCTCTTTAGGCAATGACCATTCATTGTTATCAGGAGGTGCCTCTTTAGCTTCTCTCTTACCAATGTCCTTCATGAAATATAACGCTAACCCAAAAAAAACAATAGCTAGCGTTATGTTGTTAATCCAAGAGCCTTTTTTACTCTTAATTTCACGATCAGGCGGAGTAATAGGCTCTTTGTCTTTAATGTCATTACTATCATTATCAATAAAAACCATATTAATTACCTATTGAAGAAGAAAATATAACTGATGATTTAGGTCTGTTAGCATCGTATGTATTATTAATAAGACACGTCACCTCCCCATCAACAGTAAGAATGACATTTTTATAAACAGCCTCAACAATCCGATAGCCACAACCAGGATGAGAATTCAAGACCCGCTCAACACCATTGCTTTCAAGCGTTGTTATTGACGCTTGTTTATCTATCTTAATGTAAGTGAACTTTTTATCATTAAAGATTTCAAGAGGTCTAGCAACCATACTTCCTTTAGCTGTGTAGTCTCTATTGATATGCGCCAGATTGATATTTTCGCAATTATTAAGTGCCTTTTTTACTTCATTTTTACTTTTAACTATCTCCATGTCTTTTCTTTTTTTATCAGCCGCCTTTCTTCGCTTGACAAGTGCAATTGCATCCTGCGGGTATTCAAAAGTAATTCTGTAAGTCACGTCATGAGAGTTCTTTTTAATGTAATGCGGAGGGTGCAACATAAAAATATAGCTTCTCAAGTTAGTATCAAAAGATAAGTTAAATTCACGTAATTCTTTAGGCGGCAAAGTCCTTGGTGTTATAACAATGCTGTGTTCTTTGATATCAGGCGTAAAAATACCTGCTTGGCTAAAAATGACGGTATCTTCCTTTATTGTTTCGTATGGAGCTAAAACTATTTCTGTGCTTATTCCGTGGTGGGTTTTAATGTGAAAAATTTCATCATGGTTATAAACAAAAGTCTTTAGTCTTTTATCAGACAGGTAAGGCATTGGGTCTTTAGCCGCATACGTGTTACAGATTGTAAATAATAAAGGCAAAAAAATTGCAAGCTTTTTCATTTTCATTGTTAAATATCCTGTTTAGGGTTAGATATGTAGCTGGTAGCCATAAAGCCATGAGGGTTAAGTTCTCTAATAGAAGCACTAGCAGGAACCTCTTTGTATTCATAAGTCATTGTTACTACTAAAACGATAGGTGAATATTCTTTAGTGGTTTCTGGTTTTATAACCACGTGACTTTCTACTGTATATTTATCATGCGATAATGGGTTTATGTTAACAACATTGACTTTTATTAAACCTAGGGATTTAATTACATTAGCTGGCCCGTTAGGGTTGTTTTTATCAACATAATCCTTATATTGAGCCAAAACCTTTTTGTTAGCAAAAGCCCCTATACACATTAAGTTTTCTTGACGCTTAGCTAACGCGTACCCCTCATAACATTCTATGAATCGCCTAACATCAGATTTAAGAAAAAGCTCTTGCTGGCTTATGTTTAAAGGTTTTCCNACTTCGTAAAGATCACGTATTTTTCTATACCCCGTTTTTAAATCAATTTCCTCTATCTGAATATAGTGGTTTACATTAGCCGCCATATAAATAACACCAATGACAGAAAATAAAGCAATCAGTAATGAATATTTTTCTCTAGATTCAGATCGATTAACTCGATTATTTAAATCATAAAGCTTGTTATCTTCCCAGGTTTTAGCAAGCTCTAAATATTCAGAAACGGATTGGTCTTTTTTTGTGAGGTTTTTTATCTTATCTAGCATAGATAAATTATCATCCATTTCAAACCCCAAATTGTTGATTAGCGGGCTGCGGGTTATAGCAAGCGCAAGGCGGGACAGGGTCTTTTTTTAAAGACGTGCACGCAGATAGTGTTAATAATGTTATTGCAATAAAAAATATTTTCATGTTGTTACCTCTGTTATATAGTGTGCAAATTTGCATAAATAAAATAAAAATTAGTGTTTTCTTTTATTGTTAATAATGTTGTTTTGATGCCTCATAAATTCTTCTTCTTCCTCAATAGCTAAATCAATATTAATCGGGCGTTCTGGGTATAAAAAATCATAAAATGAATTAAGAATGTTTCCGCCATTTAACCCATATAAAATAAACAAACAAATAACTAGCTCAGCCGAATAGTAAAACAATACGGATGCATACTTATCAGAAAAGTTCATAGCTGTAACTATCACTCCTGTAAAAGACAGAATAGTGAATAAGAAAACGACTTTGATTAATGCTTGTTTCATAATTTAGTAACTGTGTTAGTTTTTCCTTTCCCACCAGAAAATAATCTTTTAGCGGTATCGTAAGCTCCACGTCTAGCTCTATACTCATCACCCAAAGCAAGACCGCCAATTACGCCAGCCACACTATTAGGAACTTGCTTTAAATTGACCCATGAAATAAAGGCTAATATAAGCAAAATAACAGACTGAATAAATTTAGCTGAGATATTAGGAGTATCTAAAATGTTATTAGCAATGGGTAGAAAAATTGCCGCAACAGGATAAGCAATTACAGGAATAAAAGCATAGTTCAAGACTTGCATTAACCAACCTTTGAAAAGTCCGCTAGTAAAGCCAAAAATAAACATGACGAAAAAAATACAGCCAAAACCTAGCCATATAGCTAGGAATACCTGGCTTTGAACGATTATTAATAATAGACCTGCACCAAGAATAAAAGTGGCAGAAAAAATTATTAAGGCAACAATCTGACCCAATCCCCACGACCAACTTAGAAAAGAATCCATTGAAGTTTCAAGTCCTTTAATAAGAAATTGCCCCATTGCGTCATCAATAGAACCAGCACTACTTCCTGTCATTGAATTAAAAGCATCAACACCAAGCTCATTAGGTGCGCCATTAATAAAATTAACAACTAGACCATAATAAGGCCAGGCAGTAGCAAATATTAAAGTAGCAATAATTTTTATGGTGTACTGGTATAAATCCTTTGCAAAATCTTTACCCGTTAGACTGAAAGCCCATGAAAAAATAACACCCAATAACCCGAGCTTTATCAATGGCGATGCATTAGCCATAATCCATTGGCTGACAGCACCAAATATAGAAAAAGTAACATTGGCTAATGCAGCGTCAAGATCGGTTAGCAGGTAGGTGATAGGGTTCATCGCTTACCACTCCTCAAAGCTTGCGCTTGCTATTTTGTAATCGTTTGCCCTGCGTTGAGTTTCTTCTAGTGCCTTTTCATTGAGCATTTTGTTTAATTTAAATAACTCGTTGTTCGTTTCTAATTGAGCTTGGTATTTCTGGATGCTTATAGCATTAGCTAAGTTTTGTCTTTCTTGTGTAGTATCTGTACCATCGCTCCTAGATTCCATCATTTCTATTTTATGCACATTTTCTTTGGCACGATCAAGATTAGCCTCAGCTAAAACTGCATAGGTTTTATTCCTGTTATAACGTTCTTCATAACGTTCTTTTTCATTGAAAAACCCAGGCTCAACAAAAATATCCTCGGGCAAATAACGCGCGTTACCTGTTTCAAAGGCTCTCATTGCTCGTGTCAATCTTCTGTCTGTTCCGGTAAATGAGTCAGATCCATCTTTAATAAGATCCACAGAATCAGACCAGTCTCTACCTAAGACATTTCTTACATCCCTATCACCTGCCACCCGAAGTAATGAAGCAAATCCAGGATTACCAGTAACAATGTCAATTAATCTTACCGTCTTATGATAAATCTTAGCGGCCTCTAAGAAATTTTTATACGTGTTGATTGTGGTTTGTACGGCTTGTGTTTTTATGGCTAATTGATAAACCTCGCGAACTTTTGCAGAAACCTCACGAACTGCACCAGATGCAGTCTGAATGCCGTTTTGTATTGCTGTAACAATATTTTGAGGTAGATTTAAAAGATCTTCAACGAGCAAGTAAGCATTAGCCTGTATAGGAAAAGATAGCATTAAAATCAACAAGTAACGTTTAAGCATTTTTTGTTTTCTCCAAATAGTTAGATAACCATTTATCTCCATAATCTTTCTTGCATTGGCTGAATAAGTTATTCAATTCAGTATTAGCCGAAAGAATAGGAAAATATTTTTTTATACAGGATAAGTCAAAGTTCATGACTACCGAGCTATGACCTTGTTTATATATTCCACGTCTGGAACTAATGTCAGAATCTTTAATAATTTTAAACTCTTCCTCAGTGATATTAATTTTCTTATATTCATCATAAACACCGTTAGGATTGGGTAGTAAAAAATAGGTGCTTATTTGTTCTTTTATAGCGGAAGCAATAGGCGAGTTAAGAGCATCTGAGACGCTTTGTGAAGTAAATTTATATAAGAAATTTTTACTTCTATCCATTTTCAGGCCTTTTCCCATCTTTTCAATCATTAATGGGTGTGATAATAGTTGGTGGTACTCCTCAAAAACAATTATTCCTTTTTCGCCAGTCTTTTTTTCTTCTATTCTGTGCCATAAATACGAGCAGACCAAAGAGGCAATATTATTTTTTTTGTCTTTGTTTTCACTCATCAGGTTGTCCATATTAAAACCTATGACTTTATTGCTTAAATCCATTTCTTCGGTTTCGCTATCAAATACCCAGCCCAATTTGTAACCCTTAGACCACATAATAAGACGGTCATGTAAGTTCCCTTCACCCTGGTTAGGGAAAAATTTAATGAAAGATGATACAGTTCTTTGTTCTTTGGCAACCTCATCAGACATAAAAGAATCTATAGCCCAACTAATTTCATTTATTTGCTCTATAGTCAGACCCTCCTCAACAAATTCAGCCATCATTTGAACTAGGACGTTAAGGAACATTTTATTAGTGGTCGATGGTTCAAGCTGGAATGGAGCCAGACCTGTATTTTCACCAAAAGTAAAATCATAATAATTCCCGTTTAAAGCATTGATTAAAGGCTGTGCGTTTAATTTAGAATCAAAAATAGATAAGCTTGGGTTGAATTTTTGAGAGAAAAGTAAATTAAGGTTTTGCAATAACGTTTTTCCAGAGCCGGTTTTACCTAAGTAGGTTGTGTGTCCAACATCAGCCTCATGAAAATTAATATAAACAGGTGTGTTACATGAGCTTTTAGCCAGATAAACAGCGTCACCCCAGTGATTGTTTTTTTTATTTCCTAATGGAATGTTGTAAAAAAATGAAAATAAAGAGAAATTATCACCTGTTATAAAAGCAGAATAAGTGATTTCTTTAAAATTACCTGGTAATTGCGCTAAAAAGCAAGGCTCAGCATCTAAAAGCGCTCTATTAGTAATGATTCCGCTACCACGCAATATAGATTCAGCTCTATCTAAATTATCCGCAGCAATGTCAATATTTGAAGCAGAGCTAAAAAAAGTAGTGTGAAAACTTCCAGCTATAGAGTCACCATCTATTAATGATTTAACTAGCCAATCAATTGAGTCGTTATCATCACGGCCTATAGCAGCACGTTCTTTGACGACCTTTTTTATGATCTTCTCGGATTGTCTTTGTGAAAGATTACAAAAAGATTGAGTCATGACAAAAGGAAAATCAAGGCTAAGTAAGTCATCAAATTGATGGATATTATTATTACCGTCGAATTCCTTAACGCCTAAAATAGCGCCGTATTGGGTGTTCTTTGTCCCCATCTGAACAATGGATTCTTTTTTAAAGAACACGCCGTTGCTAGGGATACTTTCATTTAAGTCATTTAAGGTAACTGGAACTTCTTTCCATTCACCGTTGTATAAACGCCCGTATAGCTCGGAAATTTCAGAAACAAGCCTGTTGTTACGTTTTTTTAATGCAAATAATGGCTTTATGTTTAGCCCAGATAAATCAGTTTCAATAATTTGTGCCTTTTGCTTAAATTTACTTAAATTAAGTTCAAGATTATTTTGTATCCCTTTTTTATCTAATATTTTCCTGATAACATCTAATGAATCAATACCTTTCATAACTATAGAAATAAAGAATCGGTTTATAAAAACCCCATCCTTTAAGCTTTTGTTATATTGGTCATAAACCTCTTGAGAAAAATCATTATCAAACTCAGCATTTAAGTAAATATTTTCATAAGCTAGTCCATCAGAATATTTTTCATGTATTAAATGAGTCCATATAGCAATATCTGGACTAGACAATGCCTTTAACATCCGTTTTTTAAGTAAGGCAAAAGATTTTAAAGAATCGTCAGAGGCAGTTTGATAGCTGAACCCTGATAATTCATAGCATCGTACAAAATCACCTCTTTCAGTTTTCACAGTGTATTCGTCAACAGGTTTAGTTATATTGATTACCGAAGAACCAGGAACTGAATTAAGTATCTCTTTTTTGTATTTACTTTTACTGTTAGTTAGCATAATAAAAAGTTATTTAGAATAATTAAGTGATTTTTTGTAATTAACTGGTGAATAGTAAGTTGCGCCAAAAGCACCCCTTCTATAATTTCTAAATTTGCATCTAAGAAACGCCCAAAACTTATGAAAGAACGCGGGGTTTTCAGTCATTATGTAAAAAACAACAGCGTAAATAAACACAAAGCCAATAACGGGATATCTATTCCATAAATCGCCAAAAACTATTACAGAAGACCAAAATAATAAATTTCCAATAAAAAATGCAACAGGAACTCCTATAAAAAATGTTGGCCTTGTCATAGCCTTTACTAGCTCTGTGTTTAATTCACTCATAAATACTCCGGTTTAGAATGGGTTTAACAAATCAACAAACGTATCTAAGTCAGAGAATAAGAAACCACCAAATATGATCGCTAAAAGAATGANGCCAGCANTTTTAAATCTAAGTGTTACTGCACTTACCACAGCAGCTAAAACAGCCAGCGGCAAAAGGTCTGNATATAGCTCAGAAAAAAANCCTGTTACTCCATCAACAAGTCCTGCTGCTGCGGTTGCATGAGAAATTCCAGGAATGACAAGAAGCAATGAGAAGCATAATAAATAATCAAATGTTTTATTTATGGGTTTGTGTGTTGTTTTGGTCATGTATCACCTACAAAAATTAAAAAAGAATTTACAGATTGTAAAAAATGTTACAGGTGCTAATATATAGCAGACTTATAGAGGCCGCAACCACTTTCTTTTAATTTTGCTTATAAATAGAGAATAAAATAATGAAAAAAATAGTAATGACATTACTAACGGTAATATTCCTAGGCATTTATTGCCAGACTATAATGGCTAATAGAATAATTAACGAGCTTTATATTTATGATGATTTGATAACCAAAGAAAGTAAGAAATATGGGGTAGACCCGCAGTTAATTTATTCAATTATCAAGATTGAATCAAACTATAATGACAGAGCTGTTTCATCAGCAGGGGCGCAAGGCCTGATGCAGTTAATGCCTCAAACAGCTAAGAGATTTTCAGTTACAGATTCATTTGACTCAGAGCAAAATATAAAAGCAGGAATAGAATATATTGCTTTTCTAATCGATAGATATCAAGATGTTAATTACGCGCTAGCGGCATATAATGCGGGAGAAAATGCAGTGGATAATTATATGGGTATACCGCCATATAAAGAAACACAAAATTATGTGAAAAAGATTTCCAGGGAATATAAGAAATTGACAGGGTTAACTATTCCAGAACCAGGGATATTTTTTGCAAGGATAAAATAAATTTATTTTTCAAATTCTATTTGATTAGAATAATCATTAATTAATGTCCCAGTATCTTTCAATTCTTTTGAGTTGGATTTGGATAGTTTGTCACCTATTTTCTTATATGCGCCTTTCCACTTGTTAATATTTTCTTGGTCGTGCTTCCTTTCTGTACTTTCCAAAACTTGTTTATTATAAAAACCAAACTTGATTTTAGAGCTAGGAGAAAGAGCCTTTCCTACCTTCCCTCTGGATGCTCTTGATGTTGCGGTATAAAAAAAGCCATGCTCTCGCATTGATTTCGCGTAAGAATCCCGCCAGCGCCTTAAATCAGATTTAGTAGCCTGAATTTTCTTCTTATCTTCTCCTTGCATTTTTATAGTCGCATGGACGTGGGGGGATTCTTTGTCAGTATGTAAAACATACATATAATCGTTTTTTCTAAACTCTTTTTTTAAGAAATCCTCCATTCCATTTTTAGCCTTTTCTTCATTGGCGCTAGGTTCAGATTGTAGTATTAAATGCAATGTATAACGATTTGTGCCTTTTCTTTTTTTTGTATCTTCAACCCAAGACTTAATATTATCTAGCCCTTGCTCATGATCTATTTTTGCGCCATCTTTATCAAATAACGGAGTGTTATTTTCTTGAGTCATATAATCAACATAAGCTGAAGATTGTGCATTGGATTTACCAAAGGAGGAAACTACTAATACCGCTTGCTTATAACCTTTTGCGTTATGTATGGCGCTTTGAATAAGTATTGAACTTTTGTCTTTGTTTTTCCCTTTCTCTGGGTTGCCTTCCTGCTTGCTTGGTCTGCGAGTATCGAACTCACTAAAACCATAAGAACTACTATTTACTCCAGCCATTAAACACCTCCTTAAGTGTAAAAATAAGATACTAAAAGACCGAAAAAAATAGTTAAAAAAATAAAACTACTATCAGCGGTCTTTTAGATATCTTTTCTTTCTTCCTTAATTTGCAAGTTTGCAAATATCAGGGTTATTCCTTATTTGAAATAAACTTAATTTTCCCTTTTAAAATAATTTCAAGTGCCATTGTATTAATTTTATCTGGCCTATTACGTGGTGGGTTACTCATCCAATGATTAAGACCCGATCTTTTTAAATTGCCTCCATTTGAGTTAATTAATGCAACCATATCTTTAGGTTTTAATTCGTTCTCAGACATGTATTTTTTTATTTCATTCTGCCATAACTCCATTATTCACCAGCGCTCAAAAGGTGCGTTAGCAATTCTTTTATCAGCTTCCTTTTTTGATCGTTCCATTTCCATATTAGCAACCAATATTTTTTTATTGGTAATAGAGTTATCAAGATAAATAGCTGTTGCTGCAGCTATAGCAGAAAGTATTGCCAAGAGAACCCAGATAATGACAATATTTGATTTTGTAGAAGTAAGACTTTTTATGTTGTTTGAAATAACGCTCATATTTAACCCTCTTTAATTTAATTGCAAAAACATTTAACCATAAGTGATACAGATTGTAAAAATAATAAGTTACAGTAATTCACTTAATAAAATCTTAAGACTTACAATAATTTATTGTTTCGATATTGAAATGCTGTTATTTTCTTCTGTTTTTTCAATGCTCATGGCGGTTATAGCCATGATAGAAATTATTGTTGCTAGAATAATATTTTGAAAGGGCATTAATTAAATATTTCATTGGTTGAAACTATTATTATAGTTGTTTTTAATTAACCCTCATTAAATAACCTGGCACATATTCATAAATCTGACTCCTTAAAAAAGCCTTACCCCTATTATTATCTAAGAAAACCATTTCATCAGCGTTATATTTAATGGACATCGATTCGTCGATAGTTGGATTTCTTATTGATGCATCTACCCATAATTTAAGATCAAACAAAGGCGCAGAAGCTTCATATTCAAATATGTTTCTCATCCCTGCATAAACGTCATTAAACTTTAACAAGTCTTTTGCTACGCGGTCTCTGTTTGGCGTGTTGTATTTAAAGATTTCCTGCTCCCATTCAACTCGATGATTATCGACATCAGCTTGGCACTCCTGCCAGGATTTATAACCGTACTTATCTTTCAGGGCAGGGTAGACAATCTTTTCGCAGCAAAAAACAGATGAGTCAGAATATTCTAGTCCAAATTCATTTTTTAATATTTTTGCAGCTGTTGTTTTTCCGCTGCCTTTGTTTCCGAGTATTAGTATTTTCATAGCCGACCTCTTGCCTTATCAAACGATTTTTTGCTTATTGTAGGGCAGTAATTTATCCAGTATTTAACNGCGCCTTTTTCATCCAGAGCTTTTAACATGGCTAATTTTTCTTTTCTGGTCATNTTATCTGGGTGTTTTGTTGGAGACTGTGNTTTCATAATTATTTGTGTGTTAAACATTTTCATGGTTAATTTAAAGGCCATCCCCAAAGTATGNAGCAATGANTTTTTTGTAATTTTTCAAATGCTTGATTACTAATTCCAGCGTCTTTTTTTGTCCATTCATTACAAAACATTAAATTTTTCATTTTGTAATTTTTATCTACGATATAAAAACAATTAGATTCTATTTCATCTATAATAGAAAACCCGCTGTCTGTTGATAAAATCATTTCCAGTTCAGGATTTAGCTTATTAAGCTCTTCAATTAGCTCTTTTACCTTCATTTATCAGCCTTTATATTTTCTAACATAGCTATTATTGAAATAATTATTAAGCTGAATCCAATGCTATTAACAGCGATTAAAATAACTAAATTATTGATAGTGGTTTTCGCAAAAAAAACCATATGAATATCTGTTAAAACAATCACTGCTAGTATTAATAGTTGCATGAATACTTTCATTTTATATCTCTCCTATAAATTTAAAAAATATGGTGTAGATCATGGGAGTTGAACCCATTATAAAAAAAGATTTTGCATCGGGTTAGCTATACCTTAGTTAGCGCTTTTTAAATAACCGCTAAGTTATATTATTGTTCGCTCCGATTTTTATAGAAACCTTCGATCCACATTGACAATACTATACTAGTAACCTGTTACTGTCAAGTAATAAAGCAATTAATCCACTAACTTATTCTCCGCTTCACACAAAGAAATAATTGTCATAGCAAATGAATAAAATGTCCAAAATGCCAGTTGAATATTGCCATCACTAAACCAAATGAATTTTATAAATAACACAATCGATAGCGAAAGTAATGAAAATGGAAATACAATATATTTAAGATGTTTCATATAAAATTATCATTTATTTCAGGCGTGTTATATATATCCCCATGATTGCAATCTCCTGTGCAGACATGATTTGGAGAGCGCTGTTTTTTAAGATAGTCAGCATAAATCCAAAATTCTTTATTATAATTACCGTATCTTTTTATGGCGGTAACTTCGCTAACGGTTAGCTCTCTATTCATAGCCTCTACTTTCTGAATGTACTTATTAATAGTAAATAAGTTTTTTCTTAATTCTAGAACCTGACTCCATGTATCTCCTTCTTCTTCCTTATCAAACGGTGTTATTTCAATGCGTTCTTTTTTAAGAAACTCCATATTGTAATAGAACTCAACCATCCCATA
>JGI24023J19991_10001997_pt1 | contig 15177 bp, 18 predicted proteins | sample Cruoilmetagenom1_FD_19991 | JGI IMG/M metagenome (IMG submission 19991) | reverse complement strand
GCACGCGGTCAGAGACGAGCTGCGCGACGAATTGGTGCCGGTCAACCGCAAATACCCGATCGCCGAACTGCTGGAGGCCTGCCGCTCATACCCGGACGTCAGGAACGCCAAGCGGATCACCTTCGAATACGTCATGCTGAAGGACCTCAACGATTCGCTCGCCGATGCGCGCGAGCTGGTGCGGCTGCTGGCCGGCATTCCCGCCAAGATCAACCTGATCCCCTTCAATCCGTGGCCGGGCAGTCCTTATGAGTGCTCGGACTGGGAGCAGATCGAGGCCTTCGCCGAAATCGTCAACCGGGCGGGTTACGCCAGCCCCGTGCGCACGCCGCGCGGCCGCGACATCATGGCCGCCTGCGGCCAGCTAAAATCGGCGAGCCTGAAGGAGCGCGCCAGCGACCGCGCCCGCCGCTTGGCGGACGAGGCCTCATCGGACGGGCTGCCATTGGACGAGGCATCGGGGCCGTGATCGGAAAAACACTCATGCGCGGCGTCGTCATAGCCCTTGGCTTCCTGCTCGCCGCCTTCAGTGCGCTCCTTGCGCTGTTTGCCCTGGGGACGTTTTGGGCCGGCGAGGCCATCCGCCAGTCCGCGCCGGGCGATCCGGTGATCGATCTCTTGGCCGAGCCCTTCGCCGCGGTGCTCTTCATCGGCGCGGTCACCCCGGCGCTGACGGCGCTGCCGGGCCTTGCGGCCGCGATCGCCGGCGAGGTGCTCCAAATCCGCTCCTTCACCTATTACGTCGTCATGGGCGGCCTGGCGCTTGCCGCAATCCCGTTGCTTGTCACCGGCCAAGGCGGCGAGTTCGTCGCGCCGTCGGCCGATTACATGACGATCTTCGCCAGCGCCGGATTTGCCGGCGGGGCCGTCTATTGGCTGATCGCCGGCAAAGGCGCCTAGAGGCCCATGAACCGTGCATATCTGGCTGTGAGCGCAAATGGCTGTATCGCCGATGCTGAGGGCGGCGTGGCTTGGCTCGAACAATTCGACGGCGTCGAACTGGGATTCGACGCATTCATATCCTCGATCCAGACGATCGTCTCGGGCCGAACCACCTATGACCAGGTGCGCGGCTTCGGTGTTTGGCCTTACGCCGGCAAGGATGTGATCGTCGTCTCTTCGCGGCCGCTGGATGATGCACCCGATGGCGTGCGGCTGTATTCGGGGCCACTCGAAGATCTGCGCGATATGTTGCCCAATAAGGGTGATGTTTGGATTTTGGGCGGCGGCAAGCTGGTGAGCGCGATGCTCAACGCCAAGCTGGTCGATCGCCTGGAGCTCTTCGTTATGCCCATTATCCTGGGCGGCGGCGTACCGCTCATCAGCGATGAGGTGGGAGAGCTTCCGCTCAAACTGATCACCTGCAAGACCCACCCCAAAGAGATCGTGGAGCTCGTTTACGACGTGGCCGATTGATGCCGTACAGCGGGCCCGCTTACCTTGCCGAACGCTGGGCCTTGTGCGCCAAAGCGAGTTACCTATAGTGCGCGCCCAACACACGCGTCGCAGGGATCGTGGCCATGGCCGCAGACAAGACAATCAAAAAGGTGGTGCTCGCCTATTCGGGCGGGCTCGACACCTCGATCATCCTGAAATGGCTGCAGCAGGAATATGGCTGCGAGGTCGTGACGTTCACGGCCGATCTGGGTCAGGGCGAGGAGTTGGCGCCGGCGCGCGCCAAGGCCGAGCTGATGGGGATCAAGGAGATCTTCATCGAGGATCTGCGCGAAACCTTCGTCGCCGATTACGTCTTCCCGATGATGCGCGCCAACGCGCTTTACGAGGGCCAGTATCTGCTCGGCACCGCGATCGCGCGGCCCCTGATCGGCAAGCGGCTGGTCGAGATCGCGCACGAGACGGGCGCTGACGCCATCTCGCACGGCGCCACGGGCAAGGGCAACGATCAGGTGCGCTTCGAGTTGACGGCTTACGCGCTCGATCCCGATATCAAGGTGATTTCGCCCTGGCGCGAATGGGACATGGTTTCGCGCGCCGATCTCATTGAATTTGCCGAGAAACACCAAATTCCGGTGGAGAAAGACAAACGGGGCGAGGCGCCCTTTTCGGTCGACGCCAACCTGTTGCACTCGTCCTCGGAGGGCAAGGTGCTGGAGGACCCCTGGGCCGAGCCGCCGGACTATGTTTACCAGCGCACGCTCGCGCCAGAAGCAGCGCCAGACACGCCGGCCGAAATCGAAATCGGCTTCGAGGCCGGCGATGCGGTCTCGCTCGGGGGCAAAGAGCATTCGCCTGCCGAGTTGCTGAGCGCGCTCAATACGTTGGGCCATGACAACGCCATCGGCCGTATTGACTTGGTGGAGAACCGGTTCGTCGGCATGAAATCGCGCGGCGTCTACGAGACGCCGGGCGGCACCATCCTGCTCGCCGCCCACCGGGCAATCGAGTCGCTGACGCTGGACCGCGAGGCGCAGCATCTGAAAGATTCCTTGATGCCGCGTTACGCCGAGCTGGTCTATTACGGCTTCTGGTTCGCGCCGGAGCGCGAGATGCTGCAGGCGGCGATCGATACCTCCCAGCGCCATGTCTCGGGCACGGTGCGGCTCAAGCTTTATAAGGGAAACGTCATCGTGACCGGCCGGCGATCGCCCAACTCGCTCTATTCGGAGGATCTTGTTACCTTCGAGGAGGGCGCCGGCTATGACCAGGCGGATGCGGCCGGCTTCATTAGGCTGAACGCGCTGCGTCTGCGAACCTTGGCGGCGCGGCGCAAACGGGACGAGTGAACCGCCTTCGAAGGTTGAACCCGTGATGAAACCAAACTGGCCCTCCGACGCGCTGATCGATTTGTTGGGGATCGACCTGCCGATCATTCAAGCGCCGATGGCGGGCGCCCAGGGGGCAGAGCTCGCGGTTGCCGTCGCAGGCGCAGGCGGTCTTGGTTCGCTTGCCTGCGCGATGTTGAGCGAAGACGATATTCGCGCGGAGATCGACCAAATCCGTCAGGCGACGAACCGGCCGTTCAATCTGAATTTTTTCTGCCATCAAGCGCCCCGGCCCAATCCGGCGGCTGATGAAGCTTGGCGGCGCCGTCTTGCTCCCTATTACGGCGAATTCGGTATCGAGGCGCCCCAAGGCGGCGGTGGCGGGCTCAAGCCCTTCGGCGAGGCGATGTGCAGCCTGGTCGAGGATCTGCGGCCAAAGGTTGTGAGCTTTCATTTCGGCCCGCCGGAACGCGCATTGTTCGAGCGCGTCAAGCAGGCGGGCGCCATCGTGTTGGCATCGGCCACGACGGTCGCCGAGGCCCGCCATCTGGCTGACGCCGGCGTCGATGCCGTGATCGCGCAGGGCGCAGAAGCCGGCGGGCACCGGGGCATGTATCTTTCCAGCGACATCGCCAGCCAAGTCGGCACGTTGGCGCTTGTGCCCCAAATCGTCGACGCCGTGGACCTGCCGGTCATCGCGGCCGGCGGCATCGCCGATGGACGCGGNCTGGCGGCGGCATTCGCGCTGGGTGCGGCCGGCGCACAGATCGGCACCGCCTATCTCNTTACGCCGCANGCGCGGATTTCCGAGCTGCACCGCGCGGCGCTGAAATCCTCCCGCGACGACGGCACCGCGCTGACCAATGTCTTCACCGGCCGNCCGGCGCGCGCGATCATCAACCGGGCGGTGCGCGAGATCGGACCGATGGCGCCCGATACACCCGCCTTTCCGGGCGCCGCTACCGGAATGGCGCCGTTGCGCAAGAGCGCGGAATCGGTGGACTCGGCCGATTTCAGCCCCCTATGGTCGGGACAAGCAGGCGCCTTGGGGAGCGCCACAGACGCAGCTGCGCTGACCAGCCAAATCGCCGCCGAGGCGCGCGATCTGTTGGGCGCGCTTGCAAGTGCTGAAGGAGAGGCGTGATGAGTTTGCAGTCGGACCTCGAGGCGAGCGGCCTGGTGCTGCTGGGTGGATTTGCGCCCGGCGCTGACCAGACCCTTCCCGAGCTGACCGGCGGCGCACGGCCCAAAACGGTTGCCATGGTGGGGAGCGCCGGGCCCACCATGTGGGCGCACCTGAAAGATGCGCCGGAATTTGCGAGCGACCCACACCCGGTCAACGCCTGGTCGCAGCGCGTGCTGTTGGGCCTGGCGAAGACCTGCGGNGCCGAAGTTGTCTTTCCCTTCGATGGGCCGCCCTATTGGCCGTTCCAGCAATGGCTCATGGCGCTGCCGGGCACCAGCCAGTCGCCGCTTGGCGTGGTCGTGCACGCCCGCTATGGGCCCTGGTACGCGCTGCGCGGTGCGCTGCTCTTTGGCGAGGAAAGAGAATTCAAAACGAAGAAGACCGGGCCGGGCCCGTGTCCTGGTTGCATCGAGAAACCCTGTCTCGATGCCTGTCCCTCGGGCGCGCTGACGCGGGCGCACCCCTTCCATGCGGGCGTCTGCCGCGATTATGTGCGCGAGAACGCAAACAAGGACTGCACCGAGCGCGGCTGCATGGTGCGCCACGCCTGCCCTTATGGACGCGATTACGCCTATTTGCCCGAGCAAGCCCGCCATCACATGCTGGCCTTTGCGGGCTGAGGGGACGGGAGACCGCTTTGCCCCCAAACAGGCCGCTGCAAAATCGCATGACGCCGATGGGCGAGATCATCGCCACGCCCGAAAAGGGCACGTATTTCGGCAATCGCGGCGGCGCGCTGCACGACGACAACAAGCGCCTGACCCGAAAACGCTGGGTCAACCAGCACTGGCTCGTCTGCGTGCTCGACTTTCGCGGCCGCAAACGATGCGTGATGAGCCCACGGCGTTACACCGAGCTGTTTTTTCTGGATGAGGCGGTGGCGCTCGCCGCCGGTCACCGGCCGTGCTTCGAGTGCCGGCATAAGGATTTCATGGCGTACGCCAATTTATGGGGCGCCGCGCGCGGTCTTGGTGGCCGGGGCTACGTCAAGGAGATCGACGCGCTGTTGCACGCCGAGCGTTTGACGCCAGACCGCTCAAAACGGTTGCACCGGGCAAATTACGATTCGCTGCCCGACGGCGCCTTCGTCCTGCTCAACGAGAAAGCGCAGTTGGTGCTGGGGGCGCGTCTGCTCGAATGGTCGCCCGGCGGCTACGTCAAGGCGCATCCGCGGCCGGCCGGCGGCGATGCGGTGTTGGTCACGCCGCCCTCGAGCGTCGAGGTCATCGCGGCCGGTTACGCGCCCGCGATCCATCCCAGCGCGCAAAAGCTCGTATAGCGCGCCGCCACTGTTGCCGGAACCAGCCAGCTTCCTGCCATATGCCGGCCTTTCCGCCGCCGCGCGGCGCCAGGCCGCTCCGCCAGATCGTTTTCACGTTGGGGGAGCGATGCAGAAAACGGCCTTAAAAGCGCGCGATTCCGCGCTATCATGGGGTATGGCAACAGGTCTCATATCCATCCGCTCGGCCAAGGCCGATCATGCCGATGCGTTGGCCGAGGCCCACGCGGAGGCGTGGCGGCTCGCCTATCAGGGCATCATCCCGCACCTTCATCTTGAGCGTATGATCGCGCGGCGGGGCAACAAATGGTGGGCAGAGGCAATCGCGCGCCGATCGCCCGTTCTGGTGCTTGAATATGACGGCCAGGCGGTGGGGTACACCACCTTCGGGCGCGCCCGGCGCCAGGGTTCGCCCTATCAGGGCGAGATCTACGAAATCTATGTGAGCCCGATCTATCAGGGATTGGGTTTCGGCGGACGGCTGTTCCGGGCAGCCCGCAGCGCGCTGTTGGATGCAAACCTCTCAGGCCTCTTCGTCTGGGCGCTTGCCGAGAATGAGATGGCTTGCGCCTTTTACCGGCAATTGGGCGGACAATTGGTCGCCGAAGATTCCGAGACCTACGGCGATGTCGTCTTGCAGAAGCTCGCCTTCGCTTGGGCCTAGGCAGGCCAGGCATCGGCGCTATCGGCGCGGAATCGCACCGACAAAGGCGGCAGGGCCGATGCGCTCGGGCTCGTCGTGCGTGCAATCGAAACCATCGGCGCGGCTATCGGCGATATCGCGGGCCATTTGGTTGGCGTCCCGATTGCCGTCGGCGCGCACATAAGCGACGTGACAGGCATCTTCAGGGCCCAGCCTGGTCACCACCAGCGTTTCACCCTTTTTGCCGTCCATGTCCCAGAAATAGCGCAGGATGGTTGCGACGGGACGCTTGTGGCCCTCGTGCTCCTCGATGCGCCACTCGAGCGTCGTATGGAGCGTGTTGAAGGGCGAGAGCGTCTGGCGCGCGGCGCGCTGCTTATCGGCGCGGGGACCAAAGGAAACGAAAAAGCGCAAATCGCCTTCGGAGACCCGCACCGGCATGCCGGCGAAGCCCTTGCAGGCCCATGACGCGCCACCGCCCTCGGCGAAGCGCTTGATGATCCGGCATTTGTCGAGATCGAGCGACGTATAGACGCTGCTGATTTCGGCCGCTGCGGCCGGGCCGGCTGCCAGAGCCCACCAGGCCAAGGCAATTGCGGCCATTGCTTTCGTCATAATCGGAGCCCCGCGGCTGCATCCCGTTTGCCGCGCCACATTAGCTTGAGTCGCGCTCACGCCCAAAAGATCAATGCGCTTTTTCCGCATCGCGCCACGAGCCGGGTTTCCATCGCCCTGAGCGGTTGCTATAGGGCTTTCGACCACAACACTCAGGTGACGAGCGATGAGCGATATCAGGATCGCCATAATGGGCGCGGCGGGACGGATGGGCCGCACCCTGATCANGACCGTNCACGAGCGCGAGGGCTGCGTTGTCGCCGGCGGCACCGAAAGCGCGGGCTCNGAGTCGGTCGGCGCCGATCTTGGCGACCTGGCCGGGTTGGGACCGCTCGGCGTCACGGTCACCGACGCGCCGCTCGAACTCTTCACCGAGATCGACGCCATTCTCGACTTCACCGCGCCCGCCGCCAGTCTCGAATTTGCCGCGCTCGCGGCCCAGGCGCGCATCGTGCACGTGTTGGGCACCACCGGCTTTGGCCCTAAGGACGAAGAAAAGATCGAGGCCGCGGGCCGCCATGCAACCATAATCAAGGCGGGCAATATGAGCATGGGCGTCAATTTGCTCGTGGCATTGACGCGTCAGGTGGCGCACGCGCTCGATGCGGATTTCGACATCGAGATCGTGGAAATGCATCACCGTCACAAGGTCGATGCGCCATCGGGCACGGCGCTGATGTTGGGCGAGGCTGCCGCCCGAGGGCGCAATATCGGCCTGGCGGTGCACAGCGCGCGCGGCCGCGACGGCCAGACGGGCGAGCGCAAGCGCGGCGATATCGGATTCGCCTCGCTGCGCGGCGGCTCGGTGGTTGGCGACCATACGGTGGTTTTCGCCGGTGAAGGCGAACGGCTGGAACTGACGCACCGGGCCGGCGACCGGGCGATATTTGCCCGCGGCGCGGTCAAGGCGGCGCTTTGGGGTCGCGGCAAGCCGCCGGGTGTCTATTCCATGATGGACGTGCTGGGCCTTCAGGCCGGTTGAGAGGGAGCCGATAGATGGGCAACGTGTTGGTGCTTGTGCGCCACGGACAGAGCGTTTGGAACAAGAAGAACCTGTTCACGGGCTGGAAGGACGTCGGGCTGACGGATGAGGGCGAGGCCGAGGCGCACCGGGCCGGTCAGCTTCTGGCCAAGGAAGGCCTCTCATTCGACATCGCCTTCACCAGCAAGCTCGAGCGCGCCCAGCGCACGCTTGCGATCATTCTCGACGAACTCGGCCAATCGGGCCTGGAGACGATCGAGGACAAGGCGCTCAATGAACGCGATTACGGCGATCTGGTCGGCCTCGACAAGGATGAAGCGCGCAAGAAGTGGGGCGAGGAACAGGTTCATATCTGGCGCCGCTCCTACGATATTCCACCGCCCGGCGGCGAGAGCCTCAAGGACACGGCCGAGCGCGTGCTGCCCTATTTCGAGGCCCAGATCGCGCCGCTGGTGAACGCGGGCAAGTCGGTGATCGTCTCGGCTCACGGCAATTCGCTGCGCGCGCTCGTCATGCGGCTCGACGGGCTCTCGACCGACGAAGTCACCCAGCTCAATCTGGCGACAGGCGCCCCGATCCTCTACCGGCTCGAGGCCGATGGAACGGTGGTGGAAAAACGAGATCTGGTTGCTTGAGTCTCAGGGCGCTGTGTGCGCCGCCTCCCAGCCGATGATCGCCTGCTTGCGCGTGATGCCCCAGTGATAGCCGCCCAATCCGCCACCCTTGCGCAGCACCCGGTGGCAAGGCACGACGAAGGAAATCGGATTGCGGCCGACCGCCGAGCCCACCGCGCGCGAGGCCTTCGGCGCGCCCAAATGGCGGGCAATGTCCGAGTAGGTCACGGCCTGGGCCATGGGAATGCGCAGCAGGGTCTCCCATACGCGGATTTCAAAATCGGTGCCGATCAGCACGACTTTCATGGGGTCGGCGGCGTTCCACAGTTCGGGCCTGAAAATACGCTGCGCGTAGGCCGCGGTTCCGGCCACGTCTTCGCGGTAGCTGGCGCGGGGCCAGCGCGCCGTCATGTCCTCAAGCGCCGCGCGCTCTTGCGCCGCGCCATCGGCGAAGGCCAGACCCGAGACGCCGCGCGGCGTCGCCATGATCAGCGTTCGGCCAAAGGGCGATTCGTGAAAGCCATAGATCATCTCGATGCCTTCGCCGCGGTTTTTGTATTGGCCGGGCGTCATCGCCTCGTGGTCGACAAACAGATCGTGCAGCCGGCCAGGACCTGAAAGGCCGACCGCATAACTTGCATCGAGCACGCTTGCGGAATCGCGCAGCAAGACGCGGGCGTGGTCCAGCGTGATCGCTTGCAGGAATGCCTTGGGGCTGATGCCCGCCCAGCGCTTGAACAGGCGCTGGAAGTGGGCCGGCGACAATCCAACGTGTCCCGCGACCGCCTCCAGCGTCGGCTGATCGCGCCACCTCTCCGATACGAACGCGATGGCTCTGCGCACACGGGCGTAATCGTCCGGACCGCTCTGTGCCGCTGGTCCTGGATCGATGGCTTGCGCAAGTAATGGTGATTGCTGTGACATGACACCAATCTAAGCATCCGGTGGTGTGTGTTCGACCCGATTCTTGCTTCTGTCCCTGCCTTCTTTCATCGGATGACGGTATCAGCCTATCTGGTCCCGGCAGCGGCCAAGCGCGCGGGAAAAGGCGTCGGCGAAATCCAGTTTCTCGTCGTCGCTCAAAAAGGCGCCGAATGTCAGCCTGCGGCCGTGCGAGGAAAGCGAGAGCTGCTTGTGGCCGCTGCGCGCTTGGGTGAGATCGAACCGCACCCAATAGGGGTTGAAGCGAAACGCGGTTGGGCGGCCTGACGGCGGCACGCGGGTCAAGGTCAGCGAATCGCTGGTGAGGTCGAGCAGTTCGCAGCGGCGGGCGTCGCGGTAATTGAGCCGAAAGGCGCAATAGGTGAGCGCCACGACAAGGCCGAGATAGGCGGCGACCGGCCAGGCCCCGACCGACAAAAACGCCGTTCCCGCCGGTAGGGCGGCGCCGGCCAAAACAACCATCAAGCAACGGAATTGTCCGCGTGAGAGCGACCGATGGGGCGTTAGTTGGGCACAAAACCCGCTCGGGTCTTGTGAGGGGGCTTCGTCTTGGGTCATAGACATGGGGTCACACCGTCGCATGAAACTCGACATTCGTCATCGCATCGAGATAGCCACCCAGGACCACGCCATGGCCGCATCAACCAAGGCGCCGCAAGCTAAGCGGAAAAGTGCGAAAAAGCCAAGGCGTCCCAAGATCGACGCTAAGACCATCGGTGGCATTTTTGCGCGGCTGCAAGCCGCCAATCCCGAGCCCGAGGGCGAACTCCACTACGTCAATGCCTTCACCCTGCTTGTCGCGGTGGTGTTGTCGGCACAGGCGACGGATGCGGGCGTCAACAAGGCGACGGATGAATTGTTCAAGATCGCCGACACGCCGGAAAAAATGGCCGCGCTCGGCGTTTCGCGGCTCGAAGACTTGATCCGCACCATCGGGCTCTACCGCAACAAGGCTAAAAACGTGATCGCGCTCTCGCAGATGCTGGTCAGCGATTACGGCAGCGCGGTGCCGGCCACGCGCGAGGCGCTCGAAAGCCTGCCTGGGGTCGGGCGCAAGACGGCCAATGTGGTGCTCAATATCGCCTTCGGCGAACCGACGCTGGCGGTCGACACGCACATCTTCCGTATCTCCAACCGGTTGGGGCTGGCGCCGGGCAAAACGCCGCTCGAGGTCGAGGAAGGGCTCGAGCGGGCCGTGCCCGAGCACTACAAGCTGCACGCCCATCATTGGCTCATTTTGCATGGGCGCTACATCTGCAAGGCGCGCAAGCCCGAATGCTGGCGCTGCCCGATCGCAACCCTGTGCATATTCGAACCCAAGACGCCGGCGCCCTAGGCTGGGCTGAAAGACCTATATCGCGAGCTTGATGCCGCCCCGGGCGCCGGCGCGGTCCTTGGCGAGCAGATCCTTGACGGTGTGGACCATGAAGGAGGTTGCGAAAAGCGGCGTCAGCAAGTTGACGATCGGCACCAGGACCATGCCGGCGATGAGCAGGCCGGAGAGGAAAATCCGTCCGCGATTGGCCGTCCGCAGGCGCTCCACTTCGCCCCTTGAGAGATGACGCAAGGCGGCAAGCTCAAAATATTCCCGCCCCAGCAGATAACCGTTTGCGACAAAAAAGGCGGCGATGTTGATGCCTGGCAGCAACAAAAGCAGCAGCACCAGAAGGTTGACGCCGATCACCACCAGTCCGAATTTGAGCGAAATGACGATGGCCTGGGGAATGGTGAGCTCGCTGCCGGGTGCGTCGGCTGGATAGTGGCGCTTTTCGACGAAGCCGGCGATGTCGTCCAAATAAAGCCCGGCGATCAGCGAGGTGATTGGCGCCACCAGAAACACCGAGCCGATCAGGAGGCCGAAGCCGCCGATCACCTGGATCACCGCTTCGATCCAGCCCGGCATGACCATCAGCGCGCCTGCAAGCGTCTGTAGAGCAATGAAAAGAACGACCAACAGGGCGAGCGTCAGGCCCAGCGATTTCAACAACACCGTGCGGAATTCCGGCGTGCGGAATTCTGCTATGGCCTTGGCGGCGGCGGCAAACATGGGGCCTCTGAACTCCGTGCGATAGGTCGGGCGGGCGTCGCATAATTTAGAGATTCGCGCGCTGGCCGATATCAGCACACCGGCGAGCCCGGCGCCACGGGTTTGCCCACCGGAGCCTGCGCTCTATAGTGCGCCCGAATTTTACGTGGGGGACTACAGGCATGAGCGAATTCAGCAGAGATGTCGTCGGCATAGGCAACGCCATCGTCGATATCATCGCGCGCTGCGACGATGAATTTCTAAAGATCCGCGAACTCTCCAAGGGCCATATGGAGCTGATCGACGCCACTGCGGCCGATGCGCTTTATGACGCCATGGGTCCGGCGGTCGAGATCTCGGGCGGCTCGGCGGCCAACACCTGTGCGGGCGTCGCATCGCTGGGCGGTAAGGCAGGCTTTATCGGCCGGGTGGCGGACGACCAGTTCGGCCGCGTTTTCAACCACGACATGCGGGCCATCGGCGTCATCTACGAGACGCCTGCCGCCAATGACGGCGCGCCCACGGCGCGTTCGCTGATCCTGGTGACGGGCGACGGCGAGCGCACGATGAGCACGTTTCTCGGCGCAAGCGTCGAATTGGGCGAGGCCGAGCTCGATAGCGCGATGATCGCCGGCGCGGCGGTGACCTATCTCGAAGGCTATCTGTTCGATCCGCCCAAGGCGCAAGCGGCGTTCCACGAGGCCGCGCGCATGGCGGCGGAGGCCGAACGCGAGGTCGCGCTCAGCCTGTCGGACGCCTTTTGCGTCGAGCGCCACAGGTCCGCCTTCCGCGCGCTCATTCAGGGCGGCGTCGAATTGCTGTTCGCCAATGAGGAGGAGATCATTGCGCTCTATGAGGTCTCGAGCTTCGAGGAGGCGGTCGCGGCGGTGCGGAGCGAGTGCCGCATCGCGGCCCTGACCCGGGGCGGCAGCGGTTCGGTCGTGGTGACGCCGGATGGGCTTGTGGAGATCCCTGTAGAGCCTGTGGAGAAAGTTGTGGATACGACGGGTGCGGGTGACCTTTACGCCGCTGGATTCCTCTATGGCCACGCCAAGGGGCTCGACGTGGAAACTTGTGGAAAACTGGGATCGCTGGCGGCGGCAGAGATCATCGGGCACCTCGGCGCCCGGCCGGAGGCGTCCTTGGCGCAACTGGCGGTGCGCAAGGGCCTGATTTCCTGAAACAATCCGCCTTAGTGACATTTCGGCAACGCCGCTGGAATTAATGCAAACCGTTCGACGTCCTGCGTATTGCCGTTCATCCAGCTCTGCTATTGTTGCCACAAGAGGGAATGCGCGCGTCGCCACATTGGTTGCGGTCGCGAAGCGATTGTCGCGCAAACTTAGGCGCGCAAAATAACAAGGGGTAAAACGATGACTCATGCCAAGCATGGAATTCTAGCGGTTGGCGTTGCGGCGGTCTTGACGATCGGCATTGCGGGCGGCGCCCAGGCACAGGGCCGCACGGCATGGGAAGGCACCCACTTCGGCGGCCATATCGGCTGGGCCGACAGCGATTACGGCGCGAACGCGTTCGCCGGCGCACCGGGGCTCACCACGAACCTTGGCGGCAGTGACGGCTTTGCCGGCGGCTTTCTCTACGGCGCGTCCTGGCAATCCAATAACTGGGTGCTGGGCACCGACTCAGTCTGGACGTTTTCCGACGCCAATTCCGGCACGGCGACGACAACGGCCGGCCTGACGTTCTCGGCCGACACCAATTACACGACCGAGACGCGGGGGCGCCTGGGTTATCTGGTTCTGCCCGACGTGCTGGTCTTTGGCGCCGCGGGCATCGCCTTCGCCGATGTTGACGTCAAAGGCGCCGCACTGGCTGGCGGCGGCGGCGACGAGCGTTTCTTCGGCTGGACCTATGGCGCCGGGATCGAGGCGATGTTCAGCGATCGCTGGTTCGCGCGGGTCGAATACGCCCACACCGATTACGATGATGAGAACTACAGGGCAATTGCCGGCGGCATTCACAAGGTCGACCTCGACACCGACGCGGTGCGCGCGGCGATCGGCTACCGCTTCGATTGGAGCCCGCTGGACATGTTGTCGGCGCGCTAAGTTCTCGCCGGTTCCCGTTGCGAGCTGCTTTGGGGCAGCCCCGCACGGGCCGGAAAGACTCTACAGCTTCCTGAGCGCCACCGTGTCGACCGCATGGTCGGGACGCTTGTGCAGGATAAGGTCCGCGCGCTGGCGGGTGGGCAGGATATTCTCCTGAAGATTGACCAAATTGATGGTGCGCCATATCTCGAGCGCCTTTTCGCGCGCATCGGCGCGGTTCAGTTTGGCGTAGCGGCGGAAGTACGAGGCGGGATCGCGGAACGCGGTCCGATGCAGCGTCATGAAGCGTTCTACGTACCAGTGCTCGATGACGCTCGCCTCGGCATCGAGATAAATTGAGAAATCGAAATAGTCCGAGACGAAGGGAATGGCCTCGCCGTCGCGCGGCAGGGTGGCCGGCTGGAGCACGTTGAGGCCTTCGACAATGAGTATATCGGGCTGGTCGTAGACGACCGTTTCATCGGCAACCACATCGTAGACAAGGTGAGAGTAAACCGGCGCTTCGACGTTGCGGTGACCCGCTTTGATGTCCGCCAGAAAGCGCAGCAGGCGCGGCAAGTCATAGCTTCCTGGGAAACCCTTGCGGTCCATTAAGCCGCGTTCTTCGAGCACTGCGTTGGGAAACAGAAAACCGTCCGTCGGCAGCAGGTCGATGCGGGGATGGTCCGGCCAGCGCGCCAGCAGGGCTTGGAGCACGCGCGCCGTCGTGCTCTTGCCCACCGCGACCGAACCCGCCAGCCCGATGATAAAGGGCAACTTGCCGTCTTTGTGACCGAGAAAGTTGCGGGCTGCGGCATGCAGGCCTTGGGCGGCGGCGACGTGGAGGTTCAGCAACCGGGAAAGCGGAAGATAGATGTCGCGCACCTCGTCCATCGAGAGCCGCTCATTGTCGCTGCTCAAGCTTTCGATGTCGGCTTGGGAGAGCGTCATCGGCGTGTCGGCGCGCAATTTGGCCCATTGCGCCTTGCTATAGGTCGTGTAGGGCGAAAGCTGCGGGTCAGTCGGCGCGGTCATGGGGGGGGGTGGCCTTGGGGGTTTGGCGCTTCAGTCGCGCCCGGCCTTTTCGGCAAGGCCCGATTGGCCCATGCGGTCTTCGAGCTCGGCCATGACGTCGGCGAGCGGCACGCCGCGCGACTCCAACAGCACNAGCAAATGATAGAGCAGGTCGGCCGCCTCCTTGGTCAGCGCCGTCTCGTCTTGCGCCAAGGCGGCGATCAACGTCTCGGTCGCCTCCTCGCCAAATTTTCTGGCGCAGCGTTCGATGCCGTCATCGAGCAGCTGACGGGTGTATGACGTGTCTGCATCCGCCTCGCGGCGGGACCGGATGGTCTGGTTCAGACGTTCGAGCACATTGTCGCCCATACGACCTCGTGTCCCTTCGACATCACTTATGGGATCGGAGATGCGGCTTCATGGACGAGGGCGCGCCAAAAATCAACACGGGCCGCCATCCATCCCTAATGATCCAACCGCATGGCGAGCCCGGCGGCGGCCATATGTTCCTTTGCTTCGCGGATCGAAAAGTCGCCGAAATGGAAGATCGAAGCAGCGAGCACCGCGCTGGCATGGCCGTCTCGCACACCCTCCACCAAATGGTCCAGCGTGCCGACGCCGCCGCTGGCGATCACGGGCACGCTGACCGCATCGGCGATGGAGCGGGTCAATGAAATGTCAAATCCCGCGCGCGTGCCGTCCCGGTCCATCGAGGTGAGCAGGATTTCACCAGCCCCCAGGGCCACGACATCGCGGGCGAAATCGACCGCGTCGATACCGGTCGGCTCACGTCCGCCATGGGTGAATATCTGCCATTTTTCCGGCGTCTCGCCCGGGGCTGAGACGCGCTTGGCGTCGATGGCGACGACGATGCACTGAGCGCCGAATTTTTCCGACGCCTCGGCCACGAAGGCGCGATTTTTGACGGCGGCGGTGTTCATTGCGACCTTGTCGGCNCCGGCCTCGAGCAGCTTGCGAACGTCGTCGACGCGGCGCACGCCGCCACCCACCGTCAGTGGCATGAAGCAGCGTTCAGCCGTCTGTTGCACGACGTCGAAAATTGTGTCGCGGTTTTCGTGGCTTGCCGTAATGTCCAAGAAGCACA
>JGI24023J19991_10001995_pt1 | contig 15179 bp, 11 predicted proteins | sample Cruoilmetagenom1_FD_19991 | JGI IMG/M metagenome (IMG submission 19991) | reverse complement strand
CACACTGAAATATGTTCGTTCTCAGTCTAAACCTGAGGTTATTGATCGCAGAAACAGGACCAAATGGGAGGCAGATGGCTCAAAAGATGCGGCACAGCGCTCCGCCGAAAAGGCGCGATGGATTATCGAAAACCATGAAATAAAAACTCCGATTTCAAAAGAAGCGGAAAAAGAGATCAAAAATATAATCAAAAGTGCGGAGAAAGATCTGGGCTATTAATTGATGAAGGACCAATGAGAACCGACCCGGAATGCGAGGAGCAGTTTCGGGGCGGTCTCATTTTGTTAGATAGGTCCAAAACATAATAGTTAAATGATCTGTTCGAATGCATAATCAAAGCAGGCAATATGGCCGGAGATGCCGATTGTTAATGAGGAAACTGAAATGACCAAACAACTGCCAAGTCACACTAAAGTAGTCATTATAGGTGGTGGTGTCATCGGGTGTGCCACCGCCTATCACCTGACCAGATTGGGTGTAAAGGACGTGGTTATATTAGAGAGAAAAGAATTAACCAGCGGTACTACATGGGCTGCATCAGGATTGGTATTGAAATTACGCGGTACCCCCGAAATGGTCAACATGACAAGACATGGCTGGGAGCTATATCAGGAACTCGAAAAAGAGACTGGTCATGCTACCGGCTTGATTGAGACCGGTGTCATTAACATTGCAACCACTGAGCACCGGAAACATGAACTCGAGATGTTGGAATCTCTGGCTGAAAGCTTTGGTATTGTCAATCTTCCAATAGGTATGGATGAACTAAAAGAACGCTGGCCAATTATCAATGCGGATGACGTTTTAAGTGCGTATTACATGCCAAACGAAGGGGTGGTTAACCCTATAGAGACGACCTTATCTATGGCGGCTGGTGCCCGGCAGGGTGGAGCACAAATATTTGAGGGTATCGAAGTTCTCGATTTTGAAATGAGAAACGGCCAGGTGGTCGGCGTTAAAACAAATCAGGGTGACATTAAGTGCGAATCGACAGTGCTTGCAGCAGGTATGTGGAGCCGTGAACTTGGTCGTAAGTTGGGTATAAGTGTACCTATTCATGCCTGTGAACATATGCATGCAGTCACCTTGCCTATTGAAGGTGCCTACAAAGGCATGCCTATCTTGCGAGATCAGGATGGCAGCCTGTATTTCCGCGAAGAAGTTGGTGGAATATTGTTGGGAGCCTTTGAATACGGAGCGATTCCTTACGGCACCGATGGTCTGCCTGATGATTGGAGTTTTAGAGAATTACCCGAAAACATGGATCATTTGACACCTCTACTGGAAAATGCCATGAACCGTATTCCTGCTTTAGAGAATACCGAAATACGTCATTTTTCCACCACTGCTGAAAGTTTCACCCCTGACAATATGTATATCATGGGTGAGGTTCCTGGAATGAAACAGTTTTATACCGCATGTGGTATGAATTCATCTGGTATTTTGTGTGGAGCGGGAGTAGGCAAGAAAACCGCAGAGTGGATAGTCAACGGCTATCCGTCAAGTGGCCATATCTGGGAAGCAGACAACCGTCGTTGTTTCAGCTGGATGATGAACATCAACTGGTTGAAAGCCCGTGCCCCAGAAACACCTGGCAATTTGTTTGGTATCCACTTTCCCTTTAAACAGATGGAAACCGGAAAAAATGTACGTATGTCAGCTGTTCATGATCGTCTGGCAGAACGAGGAGCATGTTTTGGCAGGATGTTTGGATGGGAGCGGGCAAACTGGTTTGCGCCTGAAGGAGTTGAGCCTAAATACGAATACAGCTTTCACCGCCAGAACTGGTTTGATTACTCGGCTGATGAACATATGGCCATCCGTGAGAACGTAGGCATATACGATCTTTCTTCCATGGCAAATTTTATAATGGAAGGCAAAGACGCTCTCTCAGTTTTACAAAAAGTTTGTGGCAATGATATAGACGCACCCGTTGGCAAGGTGGTTTACACCCAGATGCTTAACGAACGTGGCGGTGTCGAGGCCGATATAACAATTACCAGACAGGGAGAGGATAAGTTCTTTATCGTTACTGCAGGTGCAACTGCACTCAGGGATTTCGACTACATCCGGCGGGCAATCCCCGAGGGTGCTCATGCTTTCTTAATTGATGTCAGTTCAGCTTACACCATGCTAGGAGTAATGGGGCCAAACTCCAGGAAGTTACTTGAAAAAGTGAGCGATGCGGATCTTTCCAACGAGGGCTTTCCGTTTGGAACCGCCAGGGAAATTCATGTTGGCTATGCCAGTCCGCTTGCTGTTCGGATGTCTTTTGTTGGAGAACTGGGCTGGGAACTTTACGTTCCTACCGAATTTGCTGCCTCAATGTTTGATGCTCTAATGGAAGCAGGGAAAGAGTTTAACGTCAAACTGGTTGGCCTGCATGCCGTCGATTCCCTGCGTCTTGAAAGGGGTTTCAAACATTGGCCGTCAGATATTGACCCTGATAACAGTGTGCTTGAGGCCGGGCTTGGATTCGCGGTTAAGTTCGATAAAGATGACTTCCTCGGCAAAGAAGCACTGTTGAAACAGAAGCAGGAAGGATTAAAACGGAAATTGTACGTTTTCACCATCGATGATTCCGAACCTCTTATCTATCACGATGAACCAATTTACAGAAACGGAGAGCTGCTCAGCAGCAATACCCATGGTGCCTACGGCCATTTCTTAAAATGTTCGGTGGGCATGTGCTACCTGGAGAATGCAGAGGGTATAAGCGATGAGTGGGTGAGCGACGGTTCTTATGAAATAGGTGTCAGTGGTAAAAAATATCCGATAACTGTTCATCTGAAGGCTCCATACGATCCCAAAGGGGAGCGAACAAAGATGTAAGCCTGCGATTACATCAAAGCCGGATTATTCTTATCTGCTTTTGATGAGTTCTAGGAGCCTGTCGGAGAACACATTTTTCCAGACTTCTTCGTTATTTCACAAAAAACAATGCTCGTAATATCAACTATATGACTGCACTTGTTTTTTGTAAAATGCCTCGAATTCAGAAAAAATGTCTATTCTCGGACAGCTTCCTAGTGAGCTGTTTTAACAACTTCCATATGAAAGGAAGGGAAAAATTATGAAAATTTTTGTCTGTGTAAAAAGCGTACCTGATACAGCTGCAACCATTACAGTTGTTCGCAACACCGGTTTTGATGAATCTGTAAAATTTCTGGTAAATCCCTACGACGAATATGCAATTGAAGAGGCAGTCAGTCTCTGTGAGAAAGTAGGGGGGGAAGTCGTTGTGGTAACCCTTGGCAAACCAGATGCCATGGCAACCGTTCGTTCAGCGCTTGCCCTTGGAGCCCATAGAGCGATTTTAGTGACGATCGACCAGCAGTTTTTCGATAGTGGTGATACTGCGAATGTTCTGCGAAAGATTATGGAAGATGATGGCAAAGGTGATCTTATTTTTATGGGTAAGCAGGCGGTGGATAGTGAGGCGATGCAGACCGGATATCGTTTGGCAGTCGGGCTTGGAATTCCTATTGCCAGTGAGATCAAAGAATTTTCAATCGACGGTGATAAGGTTTGTGTTGAGCGGGAAATAGGAGGTGGAGAAAAAGAAGTTATCGAGATGACTCAGCCCTGTATTGTTGCCACAACCAAGGGACTCAATGAGCCTCGTTACCCAAAACTACCGGCTATATTGAAAGCCAAGAAAAAGGAAGTAAAGCAGATTGCGCTTGCTGATCTCGGGTTGTCTCAGGTCGCAGCTATGGAACTACTTTCGATGGAACCGGTTCCTGAACGATCCGGGGCAAAAATACTTGGCGGCAGTACCAGCGAGGCCGTGACCGAACTTGTCAGAGTACTGAGGAAAGAAGAAAAGGTACTTGTTTAAACTTAAATACGTGAGAACAGTTGGGAGAAATAAAATGTCCATAGTCGCAGTACTCATAGAAACTACTGAAAATAAAGTCAAGCCGGCTAACTTTGGCATACTCACAGCAGCTCGAGAAACGGGTCAAGATGAAATATACGGTTTTGTTACAGGTGTAGACCCCCAGATGTGTAAAGATGATCTGGCAAAATTCGGTGTTCAGAAGATTATATCTATTGAGGCCGAAGGTGTGGATTTGACAAGCAAACCGGATCTGCAGGCCAAAGCTATAATTGCAGCACTCCGACAGTACGGTGCAACCACACTCCTAGGACTTAGCAGCACCGTTGGCAAAGATATCCTGGCACGCGTCGCAGCCCAGCTTGGAGCCCCCCTGGTTCTCGATTGCCTCAGCATTGATTTACAAAAGCGAACTGTGCGTAAGCCCTATTTCGCTGGCAAAACGGTTGCCAATCTGAAGGTCAGTGGCGAGTATTTTTTGTGCGGTATCCGGGCCAACTCAATAGAGCCAATTGAGGCTCAGACCGCAGCAGAAATTGGTTCTTTTCGTGCCGAAATTGGCGATGACGACAGTTACGTTATAACCGAGGTAATAAAAAACGAATCAGGAAAAGTTGATTTGTCAGAGGCTAATGTTATCGTCGCAGGTGGTCGTCCTGTTGCTTCAGCTGAACACTTCGAGATGCTGGAGAAATGTGCTGCAACTATGAATGGAGTGGTAGGTGCTTCCAGGGTTGCTGTTGATGAGGGGTCTGCATCGCACTCCATTCAGGTTGGTCAGACTGGAAAAATAGTCAATCCCAAGCTCTATATCGCCTGCGGTATTTCTGGTGCCATACAGCATTATGCCGGTATGAAGACCTCACAAGTTATTGTTGCTATTAATTCAGATAAAGACTCACCGATCTTTACCAGGTGTGATTACGGAATCGTTGGCGATATCTTTGAGGTTGTCCCCGCTCTGACGGCTGAATTGTCGAAACAATCAGCATAGCCCTGGTGGCAAATTTTGGACAGACTACCAGGGTGTGACTGCTCCAATTATAATTTCTTTATAACAGGCTGACCTATGCAATCTCATGATGCTATCTACATGACGGTGAAAGCTATTCTTATGACAGGTCTGCTTCTGGGAGCGAGTGGATACTTTTTTTACAAATTGAAATTTCTTTTTGCTCTCATGAACTCTGTCGAGGGAAAGCGAACTTATACACCGGATCGTATCGGGGAGAGAGTAAAGGTTTTGCTGACTGACATAATCGGACAAAAGAATGTCCGCAGAAAGCTTATGCCCGGCCTTGCCCATACATTGATTTTTTTTGGCTTTCTAGCAGTCCAGCCCCATTCTTTAGTGATGATGATTGAGGGCATTTTCCCTGGATTCAGTGCCGCCCAAGTTGTTCCCGGTTTCTTCAGCCTGTATTTGCAGGTAGCAGATATTTTAGCCTTTATGGTTCTTTTGGGGTTGGGATATGGTCTCTACAGACGTACTGTATTAAAACCTGATTATTTGACTAACGGTTTAGACGCCAAATTAATCATACTTTTCACCTCCATAATTATTATCACCTTCCATATTTATAACGCTTTCCATCTGGTTCTCCCATCTCATGGTTTTGACTATTCTCGATGCTTTACTGTTTCAGGCGTATTCGCCAGCATTCTCAACCTCTCTTCTTTATCGCCTGCGATGCAGCAGAGTGGACTTGAAATCACTTATTGGGTTCATATCCTGACTATCTTCGGCTTTATGCTTTATATCCCGGGGTCTAAACATTTACATCTGCTGGCAAGCATTCCAAATGTATTTTACAAGTCACTTGATATCGAAAAACCCATAATGATAACTGATATCGAAGATGAAGATGCTGAAACTTTTGGTCTTGCAAAACTTCACGAGTTAAACTGGAAGCAAGTACTTGATCTCTATGCTTGTACTGAATGCGGTCGTTGCGAGGAGCGTTGTCCGGCTGCCAATACCGGAAAACCACTGTCCCCCAAAAAGCTTATCCATAATATGAAAGTTGAGTTACTGGCAAATGGGAATAGTCTGGTAAAAAAAGAGGGCGGTGAAAATTTGCCACCCCTGGTCGGGGATGAAACAGGATCTATTACAAAGGATGAGCTTTGGTCCTGCACAAGTTGTCGGGGGTGTGAGGACATCTGTCCGGTCAATATCCAGCATCTTGATATTATCTTTGAGGCCCGTAAAAACCAGGTGTTGATGGAAGCCGAGTTTCCTGCTGAGTTGCAGGAAGCTTTCTCAAGTTTGGAAAATCAATCCAACCCATGGGGGTTCAGTGAAGATACCAGAGCAAATTGGTGTAAAGATCTTGATGTGCCCTTAATGGCTGACAATCCTGATGCGGATATACTCTGGTTTGTTGGCTGTGCCGGGTCTTTTGAAGACTCCGGCATTGAAACCTCCAAGGCAATTGCTTCCATTCTGAAGAAAGCCGGGATCAATTTTGCTATTCTTGGAACCGAAGAGCGCTGTAACGGCGATATGGCAAGGAGATGTGGCAACGAATATCTTGCCCAGATGATGATTGCTGAAAATGTCGAAATTTTCAACCGCTATAAACCCAAAAGGGTACTTACAGGTTGTGCCCATTGCTACAACACCATTAAAAATGAGTATCCTGGTTTTGGTGCAAACTTTGATGTTGTTTCCCATGTCGACTTTATTGATGAACTGATTACAAGCGGTAAACTTCAGGTGCGGGCAAATGGATTGAGTAAAAATATTACATACCACGATTCCTGCTATCTTGGCAGGTGGAATGGGAAATATGATTCCCCCCGCAGTATCCTCTCGGCCATTAATCCTGAGGGCGCACTTAGAGAGATGGATAAGAATAGAGACAATGCCATGTGCTGTGGTGCGGGAGGTGGCCGTATGTTCATGGAGGAGACGCAGGGAGAGCGTATAAACAATGTACGTACACGCGAAGCGATAGGCACGGGAGCAGATATAGTTTCTACCGCCTGCCCTTTTTGTATAACCATGCTGAAAGATGGTATGCGCGATAACGAAGGTACCCAGGAAGTATGCGATATTGCTCAACTGGTAAATGCAGCAGTTTGAGTATATGGAGTGTAGCCCAATGGCATCTATGTTTTCACTGTCCGCATTACTTAATAAAGCGGTTAAAGGTATTCCGCTTGTTAAGGAAGAGATAAAGTATCTCTTAAGTCTTGAAACTGAATATGACATTGAGCTCCTGCACAGGGTTTCCAGAATGGTTCGAAAGAAACATTTTGGTAATAAAGTGTTCCTTTATGGTTTTCTATATTTCAGTACATATTGCACAAACGATTGTATTTTTTGTCACTTTCGAAACAGCAATAGAGACCTGGTTCGTTATCGGAAAAATGAGATGGAAACTGTTGAGGCAGCAAAACAACTGGCTGTTTCCGGAGTTCATCTCATTGATCTGACCATGGGGGAAGATCCCGCCATTTATCATCCTGACTTTGGACTGAAAAGGCTTTTGAAGTTAATAGAAAGGGTCAGGCTGGAAACGGGACTGCCGGTTATGGTGTCACCCGGCGCAATTCCGGTACAGGGGATCGAAGAAATATCCAACACCAAAGTAGACTGGTTTGCCTGTTACCAGGAAACCCATTCCAGACAGTTATTCAAAAAACTGCGACCAGATCAGTCCTTTGATTATAGAATGAACACCAAGCTACAGGCAAAAAAGAATGGAATGCTGATCGAAGAAGGGATTCTCACGGGGGTAGGGGAAACTTTAGACGATATTGCCAACTCCATTGATGAAATGCGATTTATAAAAGCAGATCAGGTCAGAGCTATGACTTTTGTTCCACAACAAGGAACACCGATGGAGTCAATCCCACCTTCAGACAGTCGGCTCGAGCTAATTATTATCAGTGTAATGCGCCTGGTGCTTCCTACTTCTCTTATCCCGGCATCTCTTGATCTGGACGGGTTGAGCGGATTACAGAAAAGGCTCCATGCCGGGGCCAACATAATAACGTCCATCGTCCCTCCAGGCATGGGATTAACAGGTGTTGCCAACAGTAGTCTCGATATCGAGGAATCGAAAAGGTCAGTAAAAAGTATAAATTCAATTCTTCATTTTTCCGGGTTGAAAGCGGCAAGCTTAGTTGAATATAAAAATTGGCTTGAATCTCGGAAAGAAAAGCAGGGAATCTTCTACCACTTGTAAAATAGGTAGGTACCACACGAATCGTTTAGGCTAGGGCAGACATGGGAAAGGGAATAGTGCCTTTCCTCATTATTGAGGTCAAGGAGAGAAACAGCAATGGAAAGCATCACGTTTGTGACCGAGAGAGATCCATGTGAGAAGGAATTTCATCAGGCGGTAACCGAGGTTATTGAGTCGGTACGTCCTGTTTTGGAACAAAATCCTTTGTACCGCAATGAGCGAATCATGGAGAGAATTGTTGAACCTGAGCGTGTCATTATGTTCAGAGTTCCCTGGGTGGATGATAAGAAGCAGGTACACGTTAATCGAGGTTTCAGGATTGAGATGAACAGCGCCATTGGACCCTATAAAGGTGGTTTACGCTTCCATCCTTCGGTCAATCTAAGTATTTTGAAATTCCTTGCTTTTGAACAGGTCTTTAAGAATGCTCTTACTTCCCTGCCTATGGGTGGAGGTAAGGGTGGTTCTGACTTTGATCCCAAGGGTAAATCAGATATGGAGGTCATGCGCTTTTGCCAGAGCTTTATGTCTGAATTGTTTCGTCATATAGGCCCCAACACCGATGTACCTGCTGGTGATATAGGTGTTGGTGGACGGGAGATCGGCTATCTTTTCGGGATGTATAAAAAAATTGCCAATGAATATACTGGTGTACTCACGGGAAAAGCACTTAATTGGGGTGGCAGCTTGATTCGCCCTGAAGCAACCGGTTACGGCAGTGTCTATTTTGCGGCTGAAATGCTGACCACCAGAAATGAGACCCTTGAAGGTAAACGTTGCCTGGTATCCGGCTCCGGTAACGTCTCTCAGTATACCATGGAAAAGCTGCTTCACCTGGGAGCCACACCGGTCAGCTTCTCAGATTCCTCTGGTTATATCTACGATGGTGCAGGAATAAACAGAGAAAAACTCGACCATATCATGTACCTGAAAAACGTCCTTCGCGCCAGGGTCAGTGAGTATTTGGAACATTACCCGGATGCTGTTTATATTCCTGTTGATGAAGACTTGGACCATAACCCGATGTGGAAAGATCATAAAAGTGACTGCGTTTTCCCAAGTGCCACCCAGAATGAAATTAATGGATTGGATGCTCAGAACCTTGTCAATAACGGTGTTTATGTTGTTTCTGAAGGCGCTAACATGCCGACTGATCCTGAGGGCGTGGATATTTTTCTGGAGAATAAAATTTTGTATGGCCCAGGAAAAGCGGCCAATGCCGGCGGGGTTTCCGTCTCCGGTCTGGAAATGTCTCAAAATTCCATGCGCCTTAACTGGCCAAGAGAAGAGGTGGATAAGCGGTTAAAGGATATTATGAAAAATATTCACACGATGTGTCAGGAAACAGCTGATCAGTACGGTGCGTCCGGCAACTACGTGATCGGTGCAAATATTGCCGGTTTTGTAAAAGTTGTTGATGCGATGATAGATCAAGGGGTCGTGTAGGGGGATAATGCTATGTGTCGTTCTGATCGTGTGCAGCATGTGTTGAAAATTCTCGCAAGAAACGCGAAAGACAACGTAAGCCCTGGCCTCATGGAATCGGTTGATATAGCATATAAGCTCAATATCTCTCTTACTGAGACCAAACAGATCCTGTGGAGCATGAATGAAAAAGGCTTTATCGAATGCAATATGGAGGTGGATTATTCACTGATTACTCAGCAGGGGTTTAGAAAGCTCAATTACTGAGCTGGACGTTTTAACCTTGAATTGTTTTACAGACAACGGTATCGGTGTTCATCAAATTTATGATTCGAAGTTTTGTTGAAAAGCAATAAACAAGATAAAGGCAAACATGCTTGCTGTTATTTCCAATTGCTGGGCACTGTTATTTGGCATGGCATTGATCACGCTCGGAAACGGATTGGAGGCAACCCTTCCCCGGTTTTTTTGTTGTCTTGACAGCCAGTCCATTGAGCGTATCATTAAACCATGATGATGCCAGTTAGATCGAATATAAATAATACCAAATTGTGGAGGATATCAGCATGACTGAAGTGACTGTTTTTGCAGGTGTTTGCGGATTCACAACACGACTGATCGGGAAGGATAAAGGGGGCTATAATGCGGAATTGGGCATTGACAGTGAATGCCCTAACTGGCAAGAAGTCAACGAGATACTGGGGAAAAGGGAATTAAATGTAATGACCGAACTGTTCAAAGACAGGAAAACTGGAGAATTGAACTCTCAGGTGCTGGACGTTTCCCTCAAAACTATCCCTCATGTATCCTGCCCCGTGATCTCCGGAGTGCTAAAAACACTCGAGGTAAGTGTGGGTTTGGCGCTGCCTTGTGATGCAGCAATTACCTTTAAATAGTACGTTAACACTAGAGAGAGTGTCTTGCTGATTGCCATCATCGGAGGAAAACTCCAAGGAGTTGAAGCGGTTTATCTGGCACAGAAATCCGGATGGGAGACTCTTGTCATTGACAAAAATCCTGATACACCGGCAGCAAAAATGTGTGATCATTTCCTGGCGTTTGAGTTCAGCTCCTCACATCCTGTGCCCAAAGGATCTCCTGATGTGGATCTTATTCTTCCTGCGGTTGAAGATATTGAAGTGCTGGCTGCGGTTCACACCTGGGCGGAGCTGAAACAAATCCCCCTTGCTTTTGATCTGGAGGCCTATAGCGTCTCAAATTCAAAGCTCACATCCAATACCCTTTTCAGGAAATTGAAACTTCCAATTCCTGCCTCCTGGCCGGATTGCAATTTCCCTGTTGTGGTTAAACCTGACACAGCGAGTGGCAGCCAGGATGTTGAGGTGATTTATAACTCAAAAAGTTTCATGTCCTGGTCTGCACCTCAGCAGCGAATTGACAATCTCGTTATACAGGAATTTATTCATGGACCATCCTACTCAATTGAAGTTGTGGGTCAGCCCGGACAATACCAGGTACTGCAGGTAACTGATCTGAGTATGGATAAAATGTATGACTGCAAAAGAGTCATGGCTCCCACTGTTCTGGAATCTGACCATGTTGGTCGATTTAAAAAAATGGCTCTTGCTCTTGCCGAAGCAATTAACCTCAAAGGAATAATGGATATTGAAGTGGTTTTGAATGATAATGAACTTAAGCTGCTTGAAATAGATGCCAGACTTCCAAGTCAGACACCAATAGCGGTCTACTGGTCAACGGGAATTAATATGGTAGAGATGCTTGGTAATCTTTTTCTAAATGGAAATACTATTCCCTCTGAACAAAAGTATGAGCGTTTTACTGTGGTTGAACATCTGCTGTTTTCTGATGATAATATAGAGATCTGTGGAGAACATATTATGGTTCAAGATGGCCCCCTGGCTCTTTACCAGGACTTCTTTGGTGCTGATGAAGCCATAACAAGTTTTTCTCCGGAGAAAACGAGATGGGTGGCAACATTGATATTCACCAGTGATACTTATGATGATGTGACAGACAAAAGGAAAAACTGCTACAAACAGATTCACAAGCTTTCCCATCAAGCCCCAAATGGGTGTAAATTTGTATAAATGAAAGTTGGTAATTCTCAAGAAAACAATAACAGAGATTTCCGGGTAGAAGCACCAGTCACCTGGCGCTCCCCCCACAGAGTCGGACATGAAGATTTCCCTCATCCGGTTCCTCAGAAAACACAAGCTTACGCCTGTGAGTTACCAAGCAGATCTTACTCCACTTGGCGCATAACTTTGCTACCCGTGTAGATTTTGTAGTTTCCCAGGGTTTCGTTGATATGGTTAGTGATCACTGAGTATCTCCCATAGTTTGCCCCAGAAAAACGTTATGCCTGGTTTCACCTTCCCTACAGTTGGTCCCGTGGGGCTTGGTTCCCCACCTTCACAGACGCATCGCATCCATCGGTACTATGATCCACTAAAATTGCCAAGAGACCATCTCAGGTTTATTCGCTGTTAACTATCCAAACCTGATACCTTGTATACATGCACTGGTCTAAGACCCCGGTGGTGAACTGAATACTTGCCATAACGCATCCAGTTCTACTGCCTTCCAGTTTCCAGAGACTGTCGGCTTTCACTTCCTGTAACCTGGAAGTTATCATAAGACCACGATAATTGATTTTTCGGGGCTCAATACAGAGCCTGCATCCTTGATCCATCTGGCTTTGGACTCACGTTACCGGGCTTACCGGCAGATTCCACTACTGACCTGCTGGCTCAGCTTTGGTCAGGTGGGACTTACGCCCACTGGCTAGTAATAACCAATTTCATCCCGGACGGGACTTCCGAGGTTGTAGATTTATCTCGGCACGACTGGAATTATCTCGAGTGAGCGGCAAAGTAAATTTTGCTAGGCATTTGGGACCCTGAGAACCAGACACTATCAGGAACTAAGCTTAACTTGCAATTATGCTTAAATGGTCGAGATTGCCACTGGTATCTACTTATTTTTTTCTCAGTAAGTTCTGCTGGCAATATATTTTTCTTGACAATTGTAGACAAACGCCGCTATCATTAATTAACACAATTATTACATTTTAACAGCACAACTAAACACTAACATGCCTTGAGATAATATGAGCGATATTCTACCAGATCTTACAAAAGCGGAATTTGACATTTTAAGAATCATCTGGAAATCAGGGAGACTTAGTGTACGAGAAGTTCATGATCAGATAACCGAAAGCTATAAATGGGTGTATTCTACCACCAAAACCATGATGGACCGAATGGTAAAAAAAGGTTTGCTACACCGGGAAGAGTTTCATGGTGTTTTTCTCTACCGGCCGCTCATCTCACGTCCCAAAGGATTTGCCCGCCTTATTCAATTTTTTGCCGATAGGGTGTTGGAGCTGGATTATGGTTCTGTGGTCGCCCTTTTTGCAAATAGTAATGCTATGAACCCAAAAGAAATAAAGGAACTTGAAAGACTATTGGCGAATGAGAAGGAGGAACGCCATGATACGTCCTGATGAGATTGCACAGACAGTTATTGGTATTTTATCGATACAGTCAGTCTATGCCATGGTGTTGTTCCCCCTGGTCTGGGGACTGATCAAATGCTGCCGAGGAAAATATCCCCTTTGGCAGCACGGTTTATGGTTTTTGATTCTTTTACGCCTAGTACTGCCACCAGATATGGCCAGTTCCTGGAGCGCCGGTCATCTAATCCGGTCGATAACGCCAAACATTATTTTTCAGCCTATCCTCGCTTTCCCGGTTACACATTCTACTCTTTCAGACAACCAAAATCAGTATGCTGCCACTCCAGCCAATGTTGTTATACGAATAATTCAGAAACCAACTGGGCTGATCCCGGCAGTCGATAGCAGTTCCGCAACGTTTTCGCAACCAATTTCACAGGAGTTGTTTTGCCTCATTTTCTTCAGCAGTTGGCTGGTCGCCGCAAGCTTCCTCTTGGTACAGTTTATCAGAAAACGTCGGCGGTTTTGGAAGATCGCAGGGAAGGGAAGGACGATTGAGGATTCTGTTGTGCTGGATATAGTCCAAACTTGGCGAAGGAAGTTGCATATTCGAAGAAGAATAGAGGTAAAGGCGGTTGCTTTAGGTGCTCCAAGCTTTACCATGGGGCTTTTTCGTCCTGTGGTGGTCCTTCCGGAACATCTGTTGTCCAAGGCCGGGAGTGCTACATTAGAACCGGTCTTGGCCCATGAAATAGTGCATGTAAAACGCTGGGATGATCTTTCAATCTGTCTTCAGGAGCTGGTGAGAATCGTCTATTTTTTTCATCCACTTGTCTGGTTTGTCATGCCCCGTCTCACCTGGACCCGGGAAGCTGCGTGCGATGCAACCGTTCTATCCCAAGGAACCTTTTCGCCCGGGACTTATGGAAAGCAGATGCTGGCATTTCTTCGAAGCCAAGTCCTTCCAGAAAAACCTCTCCGGTGTTTGGCGGAATTTGCCGCTGCTGCAAAAGAAATTGCTTTTCGCCTAAAACAAATTCAAGAAAAGGAGAACAATATGAAAACTCCCACCTTAAAAATCTATCTTGCTCTTCTGTTTTTGGGATTATTTCTTCTACCCATGGCCCCGGTAGTTTCATCGAATCAGGTTAACACAGCGGAAACCATAACAAAGCCTGCATCACAGACTCAGGATGAGGGTAGCAGGCATATGGCGGACAATGCCTTTGTTCAGTTTATATTACGCTGTGTTCCTTGTCAAAATCCTAAAGAAGTTACACACATTATTTGGGGAAATCTTATTAATGAAGACTTCCAAGAAAAAGATTTTTCGCACCTTGTTTCACTAACAGACTGCGACATTGTAGAAGATATTGGCAATGGTCGGAAAGCTTATGTTTTTTATCTGCTTGCCGATTCGAGAAAAGGACTCTACCGCCCCAATTTCCATTTTGTAAAAGAACAAGAAAAATTGATACCTATTTATAAAAGCCATAACACATCGATATATGCCATAAATCGTCCAAAAGCTAATGGACGTTATGAGATTGAGGAAGGATGGAGGGCGGATCTTTTTGATGGATTTTTTGATGCACATGTCAATCTGGCATGGGCCTCCAGGGTTTGGTTTTGGACTGGAACCCAATATCTCCCAGCCTATACGGACTATATTATTGATGACGCAACCGATCCATCGTTATTGGGAACTAAAAGAGAATGGTATGAGGATTCTCGATCCTTATACGAGGCAGCCGCCCGAATGTGAATCTATTCCCTTCAGCAGAGCAATAGGCTATGCCATTTATCAATGAGAGATTATGGAGTGCCAATCATGTCCTAATTTATCTCCTGCTAGGAGCTTATACAGGTCCTCTTAGCCCAAATTTAACAGAAAATAGAGAGGGAGGTGCAAAATGGAAAAGTTCAATTTTACACTGTTTTTGATTACACTGGGATTGGTGTTTTCTGTTTCTATAATTTACGCGGAGATGACGAAAGAACGCAGTGGGAATGATATAACCGGCAAAAAAGTTGTATTCCTAACCAGCACTACTCATCAAGGAGATTTTGGAGGGGTAGCAGACGCGGACACTATATGTAATGATTTAGCGGCAACTAACGCAGAACTAACAGGCCGGCATTTCAAAGCATGGGTAAGTGACAGTACATGTTCACCGATTGATTGCTTCACCAAATATCACGATATACCGTACGTTTTGCCTAATGGCGATCAAATAGCTGAAAATTGGGGACAGTTAACAAATACTACATTAGAAA
>JGI24023J19991_10001992_pt1 | contig 15184 bp, 14 predicted proteins | sample Cruoilmetagenom1_FD_19991 | JGI IMG/M metagenome (IMG submission 19991) | reverse complement strand
TTTCGGCTCATGAAGGAACTGAGCCCCATGGAAGGAGTTTTGGCCCTTTATGAGAAAGAGTGAAAATTTCCGGATGAAGAGGGGAAACGCGCCATAGACGTTCCCCATTCCGTTACCGTAGCGCACGATAATCTGAGGGTTCGGATTTGATTTATTGCCCCCTGAAAAACGGGTTGAATTTTCTTTCCTGGCCGATGGTGCTGTGGGGGCCATGACCCGGATAGACGCGCAATTCATCCCCTAGGGGGAAAATCTTTTCCACAACGCCCTGAATCAATTGCGCGTGGTTGCCGCCGGGAAAGTCCGTCCGTCCGATGGAACCGGCAAACAGGGTGTCCCCGGTGAAGACCGCTCCCGGTGTATGGAAGCAGACGCCTCCGAGAGAATGGCCCGGGGTGTGGATCACCGAAAGGGTGAATTTCCCCAAAGCGATTTCCTGACCTTCAAATAAATCTCCGTCGGATGGAAAACCCAAAGCGTCCGCGTCCTGAGGGTGTATCCATACGGGGGCTTTGGTGATTTCCTTCAATTCCCGTGCACTGCCCACATGATCCACATGACCGTGGGTGATGAGGATATAGCGGATTTTAAGTTCCAGTTTGGAGATTTCCGTTACAATGCGAACGGCTTCATCCCCCGGATCGATGACCAAACCCTCCCGGGTTTGATCACAACCCAGAATATAGCAGTTGGACTGGTAAGGGCCGACAGCGAGTTGTCTAAGCATTATAATTTCCTCGATTTAGATTTTCCCGGCGCATGCGCCGCAGCGGACACACTCTCCCACCCTGCAAATATCCGACAACTTGCCCTCAAGTGCCAGGTGGTATTCTGTTTTGAGATGTTTCTTGGTAATTCCGTGATCAATGAAATCCCACGGAAGCAGTTCCTCCAGGCTTTTCGGGCGATGCACGAAAAAATCAGGGTTTATTTGAGAAAGCTGCATGGCTTTTTTCCAGTTGCCATTCAGTTTGTGAGCACTTTGCAGTATGGCGCCCACACGTCTATCCCCAAGCGAGAGCAACGCCTGAATATAGGCCCATTTGGGAACATCCGAATTAACCATAATGCCGCCGGATTTAACAAGCATTTTTTTCAGCTGCTGTTGTTTTTTTTTTAGCGGCCCGATTTCCGCCAGGGGAAACCACTGAAACGGGGTAAAGGGTTTTGGGATGAAACAATTGACACTGAGTTTAATGCGACCGATTTTCCCTCTGGCCGCCGATGTCTTGACCATCTGGTGCTTGATTTTTTTGACCAGTTCGGTAATTTCATTCACATCATGGGGCATTTCGGTGGGAAGCCCCATGAGGAAATACAGCCTGATTGAAAAATTGCTGACTCCGGCGATCATGTGGGCAGCGCCTAGAATCTGTTCCTCCGTCAGATGCTTGTTGATGATGTTTCGAAGTCTCTGGCTCCCCGCCTCCGGTGCAATGGTGATGGTTTTCTGACCTGACTCTTTCAGATGTTTCAGCAAGTCCGGGGTCAGACTTTCGGCCCTCAGGGACGAAACGGAGAACCTGCCGCCATTGTGGTGAATCATGCCCATTAATCCTTCTATTCCCGGTACATCCGATACGGCAGGACTCACCAGTCCTATCTGGGGGCACTGTTTGAGGGCTGCGTTAACGCCTTCTTTAAGTTTGGAATCCTCGTAAACCCGCGGCGGTCGGTAAACATAGCCTGCCGCACAGAAACGGCAGGCATGACCACAGCCCCTGCCCACCTCCATAAGCACCTTGCTGCCGAATTCCGTATCTGGAGTGGTAACGCATGTAAGGGGCATCCCCGTATCCGTAAATCCCCCTTTGGGAGAATGCAATGCCTTGACTTTCTCCGGCACATCTTTTTCCGACGGCACAAAATACTTCAGCGTTCCGTTTTTTTTNTANGCCACGTCGTAAAGAGATGGTGCATAAAGGCCNGGAACATTCCTTGCCAGGTGCAGGAGCACGTCCCTTCGTTTGACGCGATTTCTTCCAAATTCCTGAAAGGCATCCACGAATGGGTACAGGTTCTGTTCCGCTTCACCCAACAGAAAGAAATCCACAAAGGGCGCCAATGGCTCCGGGTTGAGAAAAGAAGCAACGCCTCCCACCATGACAAAAGGATCATTTCCCCCTCTTTCCTCTGAAAGGAGGGGGATCTTTCCCATTTCCAACATTTGAAGAACATTGGGATAATCGTTTTCAAAGGAAATAGAGAAGGCTGCCAGGTCAAAGTTTGTCAGCGGCGTCTGTGACTCCAGGGAAACAAGAGGCCCTTCACCACGAAGGTAGAGGGCCATTTCCCGGCCCTCGGGCAGAAAAAAACGCTCAGCCACCACATCCGTTCTTTCATTCAGAAGCCGGTAGACGATCTGAAGCCCCAGATTTGACATGCCCAATCGATATTGGTTGGGGAATGCCAATGCAACGGGCATCTTTCCCCCCCAGTCTTTTCGAATGGCGCCCTTTTCTTTTGCCAATATGGCGCGGTAAATGGCTGTGATGTCATCAGACACGGTTCTTAACCCTTTCAATCCAAAATGTATTCACACGTGTTAAAGGGTTAATCGGGCTGTCTTCTAAGGAACGTAGGGTAATCCAGACTGTCCTTAATACGGAATTTATCAAAAAAACTCTTCTTCTTTTTTTTATCAAGTTTTTCCTCAAGGGCGTTGTCGGGATTTGATCCCATTCTCACAAACGTTGGCGTCTCCAGACATACGCCATCCTTTTTTACGGTCCAGTCCTCCTCAATATCTTCAACGGTGACATTCCTCAAATTGACCACATTGTCATAATCCTCAATGGATTTCGTTTGAACTTCGCTGTTCAACGCCATGATGCGACCAGCGGCTTTTTTCTCCTCCAACCCGTCTATCCCCGTGGCGACCACGGTGACCTGAATTTCATCTTCCATGTTATCATCATAGACAAGACCCCAGAATACCTCTGCGTCCTTCGCTTCCTCTTTGATATAATTTGACGCTTCATCCACTTCTTCCATGGTCATATCAGAAGGGCCGGTTAGATTCATCAAAAGGCCTTGCGCACCTTCAATGGAAATATCTTCCAAAAGCGGACTGTTAATGGCCTGCTGTGCGGCATCAACGGCGCGACTTTCTCCTGATGCTCTTCCCATGCCCATGATGGCCGTTCCGTTTCTTGACATCACCTTTTTGATATCTGCGAAGTCAAGGTTGATGAAGCCGCTGCTCATGATCAGATCTGAAATCCCTTTGACGGCCTGAAGCAGGACATCATCCGCTTTGGCGATCAGTTCTTTAAAGGAGGTGGTTTTTTCTCCAATGGTTTTGAGCCGCTCATTGGGGATGACAATAATGCTGTCAACTTCCCCTTTGAGTTGCTCAATGCCCTCCAGGGCCTGTTTCATCCGTTTTTCACCTTCGAACTTGAAGGGTTTGGTGACAACCGCCACGGTAAGCGCATCGTTTTCTTTACTTTCCCGAGCCGCCACGGGGGAGGCGCCGGTACCCGTTCCGCCGCCCATGCCGGCGGTGATAAAGACCATGTCGGATTTATCCAGTGCTTCCCGGATTTCATGAAGACTTTCCTCGGCGGAGTTTCTGCCGATTTCCGGATCCGCCCCGGCGCCAAGACCCATGGTGATTTCAGGTCCCAGCTGAATTTTCCGGGTGCAGGATGATCGATCAAGATCCTGGCAATCCGTATTGGCCACAATAAATTCCACGCCCCTGAGATCGGAATTGATCATGTTGCTGATGGCATTTCCGCCCGCGCCGCCAATGCCCAAAACCTTAATCTTGGCATGGTAAGCTCCCTTTTCCACTTCATCTACAAATTCAAATTTCATTGTTCCCTCCTTTTTGTTAAATGTTAAACAATATCTTTAAACCACCGTTTCATCCTGGCCATTACCAGATGGAAAATATTGGAATCCCGAATTCGAAACTTCTTTTTCTGCTTGTAGGTTTTGGCGCCGTAGAGAACGAGGCCTACGGCTGTGGCATACATGGGCTTGTTAATCAGGTCCACGAGACCGTCGATTTCCTCAGGATAGCCCACGCGGGCCGGGGCGCTGAATATCTGTTCGGCCATTTCGCTGATGCCCGGGAGTTCTGCGGAGCCCCCTGTCACGACCACTCCCGAGCTGGCAAGTTCATCGTATCCCGAACGGACCAATTCCTGGTAAATCAGTGTGAAGATCTCTTCAACTCTCGGCTCCAGAATCTCTCCCAGGATTTGTCTGGAAAGTGTTCTTGGCTTTCTGCCGCCAACTCCCGGGACTTCAATGGTTTCATCTTTGCCGATCAAGGATGAAAGGGCGCTCCCGTACTTGATTTTAATCTTTTCAGCTTCCAGTTTGGGTGTCCTGAGACCCACGGCAATGTCGTAGGTCAGGTTGTCGCCGCCGAGCGCCAGAACCGACGTGTGTTTGATGGCGCCTTTGGAAAACAGGGCGAGATCGGTGGTGCCACCCCCGAAATCGATCAGCGCTACGCCCAGATTACGTTCTTCTTTTGAAAGGACTGCTTCGCTGGATGCCAGGGATTCCAGTACAATGTCGTAGACGTCCAGTCCGGCTTTGTTGGCGCACTTTGATGATATTCTGTGCGGAGGTCACCGCACCGGTAACGATGTGGACCTTCGCTTCCAGGCGAACGCCTGACATGCCCAAAGGGTCCACGATGCCGTCCTGATCATCAACAATAAATTCCTGAACCAGCGTGTGGATGACTTCGCGGTCCATGGGGACTGCCACCGCGCTCGCCGTTTCGATGACCCGTTCAATGTCCTTTTTTGTCACCTCCTTTTCTTTTAAGGCAATGATGCCCGGTTTGTTGACCCCTTCGATGTGTCCTCCTGCGATTCCGGCATATACGGATCCGATTTCACAGCCGGCCATTGTTTCCGCCTCTTCTATGGCCGCTTTGATGGAATCCACGGTGTTTTCAATGTTGATGACAACGCCCTTTCTAAGGCCTTCCGAGGGATGCGTTCCCATCCCGATGATTTCCAGGCCGTCAGGTCGAACTTCCCCCACCACCGCACAGATTTTGGTGGTTCCGATATCCAGGCCTACAATAATGTCCATGCCCATAAATAAATTACCTCATCCCGTGGAACTTGAAACTTGAAATTGGAAATTGGGTAACGCCCTTGTTGGAAGTCCTAAAAATGGGTATACCTTATTGCTTTTCCAAATTTCAAATTTCGATTTTCGAATTTCCAAAAGTAACAATTGCGCCATCCACATGGTTCAGATCAATCTGGGTCACTAGGTTGATTTTCCCTGACTTGTTTAAATGTTTTGCCACCTGTTTCAGCTCTTCCATGTTGCGGGCCGGATTATGCCGGGAAATGCGGATCGCGGCCCGGATATGATTAAAATATAAAGAGATACCGCCATTCTTATTCAGATGTATTTCGGACAGGTTTTGAAGGGACCAACGGTCTTCTTGGGCTTTTAGCACGTTCAACACATGGGCGGTTTGATCCAGTTTTTCGTTTTGGGCGGGATCTGTTCCGGAAAGACCCGTCAGAATGGGAAAATCCATTTCCTCGTTCCAAGAGACCGGTTTGAACAGTCGACCCTGTCTGTTCATGTAAAAAAATTGATCCAACAAGACCAACATCACCGGTTCCTCTTTTTGTACCTCCACAATCAAGGTGTCTGGAAATCTTCTTTCTACAGTAGCAGTCCTGACCCATGGATGCGTTTCCATTCGTCTTTTCAAAGCTTCCAGTTTGAGACTCAGTAATCCCTGTTCAGACGTCAGATTGCACATTTGAAGCAGTTCATTTCTGATGCCTTTATCAACCCCCCGGATCTCCACATGCGCCAGTTTCATGTAGGGAGAAGTGAGCAGGTAGTTGTAGAACATGACGAAGGTCAAGCTGATGGTGGTCAAAACAAACAGGAACAGAGAGACTTTCAGAACACCTGAGCCGATGTTCCGGATGATGCCTGCAACGGGAATCCTTGAAGGTTTTCGCCTGTTGTGGCGTAGGGGTCGGTCCCCGTGTCTGCCCGTCTGAACCCGTTGTTTTTTGGAACTTTTTCTCATCTTAAAATTTCCCATGGTGGAGGGGGACGTCCCCTTTTTTTTATTTCCCCAAAACCCGTATCTCCAGCTCAAGATTTATGCCCGACATCCGTTTAACCTCAAGGCGCACCAGATCTATCAGCATCAGAATATCCCCGGCGGTGGCGCCGCCGTCGTTCACAATGAAGTTGGCATGTTTCTCCGAAACCATGGCGCCGCCGATTCTCTTTCCTTTGAGCCCTGCTTTTTCAATAAGCCTGCCCGCCCCCGGAGTTGAAAACGGGGCGCCGGGTGGGTTTTTGAAAACGGAACCGGCACTCGGGTACTCCAGGGGTTGGGTCTGTTTTCGAGTTTTCAGAAAACCACCCATTTTCTCAGACACCGCTTCCGGTGTATCCCTGTCCAGGCAGAAACAGGTGTTTGTTACCAGCGGTTCTTCTTCCATGTGAAGGCGACGGTATGAGAATTTGAGCTCTGAACGGTTCATTTCAACCTCTGTGCCCCCGGGCAACACAAATTGAAGGGCCTTGATTCTTTCATTGATCTCCTGTCCGAAGGCCCCCGCATTCATGGCGACCGCCCCGCCGACCGTTCCGGGTATCCCTGTCAGAAATTCCAGGCCCGACATGCCCTTTTTCCGGCACCAACTCATCAAATCAGTGAGGCGAACGCCGCCGCCCGCCCATACCAGGGATTTTTCTACACCCTCTTTGATTGCCGCAAGCGATCCCTTTAAAAGTATCATAACCCCGTCAATGCCTTCGTCTTTAACCAGTAAATTGCTCCCCCTTCCCAGTGCACCGTAGGGGATGCCCTCAAGCGAAAGATACCGGATGACCTTTTTAAGTGTTTCAAGGTCTCGGGCTTCCCAAAGGGCTTCAACGGGTCCACCCACCTTATACGTGGTGAGTCGATGCATGGGGTAGTGGAACCTGATCCCTTCTCCCGTCATTTGCTCAAGGGCCTCTTTTTGACGAACGTTCATGCTTTGTTAGTCGTTAGCTCCAAAAACCGCTCTCCCTCCCTGTTGATGTTGCCCGCCCCCAATGTCAGAACAAGATCTCCGGGCTCCACCAGTTTTTCCAACATGGGTACGACCTCCTCCGGATCAGGGCATAAAAGCACTTCTTTGTGCCCGTGTTCCTTGATGCCTTTAACCAGATTTTCCGCGGTTACCCCCTCGATGGGTTGTTCACCCGCAGGATAAATGGGTGTTACCACGAGGACGTCCGCGTCATTGAAAGAAATCACAAAGCGATCCAGCAAGGCCTGGGTTCGGGTGTATCGATGTGGCTGGAACACAACGATCAGCCGTTTTTCCGGACGGCAGGCTTTCACTGTCTTGAGGGTCGCCACAATTTCCGTTGGATGATGTCCGTAGTCATCCATAACCAGAACCCCGTTTTTTTTCCCCTTGATCTGGAGACGCCTCGAAAGGCCGCCAAGTGCGGTGAGCCCCTCCCGAATGACCCCCATTTCAAGATCAAGCTCGAGACCCACGGCGGTTGCGGCCAAAGCGTTCAAAGCATTATGCTCGCCGGGCATTCCCACGGAAATACGTCCCATGGAATGATTGTGGTAAATTACCTCCAGACTGGTGCCCCACTTTTCGTTTTTCAGGTCCTTACCCCTGACCTCGGCCTGGGTGCTCATGCCGTAAGTGATGTATCTTTTTTTAAGCTGTGGAATAATACCCTGAATTTCTTCGTTATCCTGGCAGAGGATGGCGGTCCCGTAAAAGGGGATCTTATTGATGAAGTCCAGAAAAGTTCGGCGAATGGCCGCCATGCTGCCATAATGGTCCATGTGTTCGTGATCGATGTTGGTCACCACCGCAATGGTGGGGGACAAGGCGAGAAAGGAGCCATCGCTTTCGTCCGCTTCAGCCACCAGAACATCCCCCTGGCCCAGTTTGGCATTGGAGCCGCCCCAGATATCAAGGCGACCACCGATTACCACGGTGGGATCAAGCGCCCCGTGCGTCAGAATGGAGGCGACCATTGATGTGGTGGTGGTTTTGCCATGGGCGCCCGCGATGGCCACGCCATACTTGAGCCGCATGAGTTCCGACAGCATTTCAGCCCTGGGGATGACAGGGACATATCGGCCCTTGGCTTCCAGAAGTTCCGGGTTTTGAAGGCCGACCGCTGAGGAATAGACCACCACGTCGGCTTCCTGAACGTTATTGCGGTCATGACCCTTGAAGATCCTGCATCCCATTTTCAAGAGCCTTCGGGTAGCATCGGAATCCTTTAAATCAGAACCACTAACCGTGTATCCCAGGTTGATCAGCAGTTCGGCCAAACCGCTCATGCCAATGCCCCCGATGCCCACAAAATGGATATGTTTTGCTTTACCGAACTGTTTCATGCTTCCACCTGGCCCGTTAGCTTTAAAATTTGATCCACAATGATTCGGTCTGCATCCGGTCGGCTGAAAGTTCGGGCCGCTTTAGCCATCTTTTTTAACTGTTGCGGATGGTCCATGTATGTTGAAAGGGTATTCGCCAGCCCTTTAGGGGTCAGATCTTTTTGAATCATCACCTTCGCTCCGCCCGAGCGAGCCAGAGACCGNGCATTGGTTTCCTGGTGNCCATTGGCCGCATGGGGATAGGGGATGAGGATCGACGGCTTTCCAAGGGCCGCCAGTTCAAACAGGGTTGTTGCCCCGGCCCGGCTGACCACCATGTCCGCCCGGTGATAGGCTGAACCCATATCTTTGATAAAGGGAAACACATTCTCTTCAAGTTCACTGGCTTCAAGTCCTTCGTCTCGGTAATCTTCGAGTACCCTTTTGTGATCGTACTCACCCGTTTGGTGAAGGAAGGTGAATTTTTTTCCCGATTTTTTCAAAATACCATACGCCTTTACAAATGCCTCGTTGATGGCCTTTGCCCCCTGACTGCCCCCCACTACCAGAATCGTGAAAGGGTTGTTCGGAGGTAATGAATCCTGTGGGGGTGTGAACAATTCAAGTCGTACCGGATTCCCTGTGAGGATACTTTTCTTGAAATATGGCGCGCTTTCCGCAAAGGAGATGAAAATGCGATCCACCACCCGGGCCAGCAAACGGTTGGTTAGCCCAGGGTATGAGTTCTGTTCATGAATGGCCGTGGGAACACCCAGTAGCTTGGCAGCCAGACAGAACGGTCCCGCGGAATAGCCACCCACTCCCATGACAAATGACGGTTTGAAATTTCTGATGATCCTCATGGACTGAACCAAGCTCCTTGGGAGCATGCTCAAAACAGCGAGCCCCTTTTTCCATCCGCGGCCTTTCATGCCTTCAACATCGATAAACACCACTTGAAATCCGTGGCGTCGAAGGATTTCCGACTCCATTCTTCTGCGACCCACCACAAAAAGAACGGTTGTATCCGTGCATCTTTTTTCCAATTCCCTCGCAATGGCAATCCCGGGAAACAGGTGCCCGCCGGTCCCGCCCCCCGCGATGATGCATCGCATCTTCTGTCCTCCGTCCTCCGTCCTCCGTCTTCCGTTCTCCGTCATCCGTTCTCCGTCAGTTTCTGGAAGAAATGTTCAGCAGAACCCCGATGCTCGCCAGAGTCATCACCAGGGATGAGCCGCCATAACTGATCAAGGGAAGCGTAAGCCCTTTTGTGGGCAACAATCCCAAGACCACGGCCATGTTGACAATCACTTGAAGGCCCAGGAAACATGTCAAACCGAGGGCCAGATAGCTGCTGTAAAGATCTTTGCTATTGAGGGCAACTCGAATGCCGCCCATAATCAGAACCCCGAACAGTACAATGGTGGTTGTTACACCGACAAAGCCCAGTTCTTCGCCCATGATGGAAAGGGCGAAATCAGTATGGGGTTCCGGTAGATAAAAGAGTTTCTGCTTGCTGTTGCCCAGGCCCGCACCGAAAATGCCCCCGGAACCGAATGCCAGAAATGAGTGTATAATTTGAAAACCGATCCCCCTTGGATCGTCCCAGGGATTCAGGAAGGCCATCCATCTTTTGACCCTGTATTCGGCGTTCCAGACCAGGTATATGAAAAATGGCGCCGCAAGCAGAAAAAGGGATAACAGTTGCAGTATCCTGACGCCTCCCACAAACAGCAATACCAGCGCCCAGGCGCCGATAATGACTGCTGTTCCAAGGTCCGGCTGCAGATAGATGAGCACCATGAATGTGCCCACCACCAATATGTGGGGCAGCAGGCCTTTGGTAAATAATTCGAGATCCGACCCTTTCTTGCTCATGGAATAGGCCAGATAGACCGCCAGGGAAAACTTCACCATCTCAGATGGCTGGAAAGAGAACCCGCCCAGATTCAGCCATCGGTAAGCGCCACCCACCTTGCGGCCCAGACCGGGGACAAAAAGAAGCACCAGAAGAAGGGCGCCGGCCAGCAATAAGGGATACACCATTTTTTTATAAAAGGTGCAGGGGATATATCGGGTGACCAGCATGGCCGCAATCCCGATTGCGCAAAACAGGATCTGCCGTTTCAGATAGAAATTGCTGTCCCCGAAACGGTGTTCAGCAATGTTGCTGCTGGCGCTGTAAACCATGAGCAGTCCCAGACCGATCAAAAGAATCACCGGAATGAGGATCATGAAGTTGTACCCTTCGAATGCCTTTGTTTTAGCGGCCATTTAAAAGGACCTCGACAGCGGATTTGAAAACCCTGCCACGGTGATTGTAATTCCTAAAACTATCAAAACTCGAGCAGGCGGGCGCCAGCAGTACGATATCCCCGCTTTTGGCCAGACCATAGGCCCTGGCCACCGCGTCCTGCATATCTACAGCCATGGAGAAAGGCATTTCATCGGTGAACGCCTCGGCCAGTAGACTTGCCGCCTCGCCCATGAATACCGCTCCCTTTACGTTACCCCTGCATGCCTCAACCAGAGGCTGGTAGTCTGAGCCCTTGTGCCTTCCTCCCGCGATGAGAACCAATGGGTCATCAAAACTCTCTACGGCCCTGATGGCCGCATCAACATTGGTAGCCTTTGAATCGTTATAAAATCGAATGCCGTTTACCTGGTTTGTATACTCCAGCCTATTGGGAAGTCCTTTGAATTCGTCAATGGTTTTTTGAATGGATTCAGATGCCAGCCCAAGGGCCCGGCCCGCCAGAACAATGGCCAGGAGATTTTCCAGATTGTGAGCGCCTGTCAGTGAAAAGGCGTTTAGCTTGAAACGGTTTTTTCCATTGACGTCTGAAACAATTTCTCCTTTTTCAATGAAAGCGTTTATGCCTTCATTTTTCTTTAACCCGTAGCGGAAAACGGTCGTGCCGCCAGGTGGGGTAACATTTGAAAGCACCGGATCATCGGCATTGAGGATGACCGTTTGTCCGGGCCCCTGATTATCAAAGATTCTCAATTTGGATTTAATGTAGGCCTGGTAATCTGCATATCGGTCCAGATGGTCCGGTGATATGTTCAGAATCATTGAAATCCCGGGGCTGAACTGTTGTATGGTATCCAGTTGAAAACTACTGACTTCCACCACCAGATAGTCCGCTTTCTTTCCCCCGGCCAGGTACGCTGTTAAAGGGGTGCCGATATTGCCGCCCACAAAAACATCATACCCCGCATTTTCAAGCAGTTGACCCAGAAATGAGGTCACGGTGGTCTTGCCGTTTGTTCCGGTAACGGCAATCATGGGGGCGTTAACATGTCGTGCTGCCAGCTCCATTTCTCCCATAAGGGGGATTTGCTTTTGAAGTGCCGCGCGGAGAAACGGCGTGTCCAGGGGGGCGCCGGGGCTCAGAACAATGGCATCGGCAGAGAGGAAGGTCTCTTTGTGGTGCCCTCCGGTTTCAAGTGTAACACCCAGCCCGTGAAGTTCTTTTAAGTATTCGGGGTCCAGTTGGGATCTTTCTTTGATATCGCTCAAGGTGACCTGTGCGCCCTTCTCCGCCAGCCACCTGGCGGCCCAGTATCCCGATGTGCCGAGGCCCACCACCAGAAACTTTGAAGTGGGGATGTTTAGCTGGGATTTTGGATTTTGAGCGGTATCCAATTGATTTACCTTAATTTGAGAGTACCGATAGACAAAAGTGCCAGAACAATGGAAATGATCCAGAACCGTACGATGACTTTGGGTTCGGGCCACCCTTTCAATTCAAAATGATGATGGATGGGGGCCATTCGAAAAATCCGCTGGCCTCCCGTNAGTTTGAAGTAGGCCACTTGAAAAATGACGCTGAGTGCCTCAAACACGAACAGCCCCCCCACNAGAATCAGGACAAGTTCCTGTTTTGTGATGACGGCAACGGTTCCCAATAAAGCGCCAAGGGGAAGTGAACCCACGTCTCCCATAAATATTTCAGCAGGATAGGTATTGTACCAGAGAAACCCCAGGCCCGCTCCCACCGCTGCACCGCAGAGGATGGAGATTTCACCGGCGCCCGGGAGATAGGGAATCTGAAGATAAGATGCAGTTTTCACATTTCCGGCCAGATAAGCGAAAATCAGGTAACAGGCAAACGCCACAATCAACGGGCTGATGGCCAGTCCATCCAAGCCGTCGGTCAGGTTGACCGCATTGGAAGTGCCCACAATGATGAATACGGCAAGGGGAATATACCCCCATCCGAGATCAGGCGCGATATTTTTCAAAAACGGAACATTGAGTGTGGCATCGAATCCCGGTGAGAAATAAAGCGTCAGCGCCACCACCAGGGCACCCATGATCTGAAGCAGAAACTTGGTTGATGCACTCATGCCCTTGGGGTTTTTCCCCGTTACTTTTGAATAATCATCCACAAAACCGATGGCGCCGAAGAAAAGGATCACAAAAACGGCCAGTTGAATATAGCGGTTGAAGGGGTCGGCCCAGAGAAGCGTTGCCAGCACGATAGCCGGGAGAATCAGGCAGCCACCCATGGTGGGCGTGCCGGCCTTGGCCTGATGATTGGGAGGGCCGTCTTCTCGAATCCGTTCGCCGATCTGTAGATTCCGGAGTTTTCTAATGCCCCAGGCTCCCACAAAAAANCAGAGCGTCAGGCCTGTCAAACTGGAAAGGATNGTCCTGAAGGTAATGTACCTGAATACATTGAGCCAGGAAAAATCCGAATGGAAAAGATATATCAGTTTGAAAAGCATTGACCTTTGAACCTTTCACATATANGCGTTTGCATGGGCCTGATTTTGNACTGCGCTATCTTTGTTTATTGTCGCGGCGATCACGACATCCAGGAATTTTTTCATGCCAAAGGGCTTATGGAGATGGGTTACCACTTGAGGTAAGTCTACGTCCATGAGCCGTTGATCCGAAGGGTTACCCGTCATGATAATGATTTTTTCTTCCCGTCCCGTTTCATGCATGTTCTTCAACATGCTCACCCCGTCCAGGCGGGGCATATTAATGTCCGTTACCACCAGATCAAAATGATTTTCCTCCAGTTTTTCCAGGGATTCCTGACCATCTTCAGCCAGACTGACCTCAAATCCCCGGTTTACCAGCACTTCCGACAACAGGAATCGAATGCCTTTTTCATCATCAACCACCAGTACTTTGATTGGTTTTTTCATTTCACTCTTTCCTCGTTTCCCAGAGGGCGAACACACGGGTTCGTCCCTACAAATCCGTAAACCTCAATCCAAAATGACTTTGAAGGCCCTCGGAGACCTTTTCAAATTGCATCATTCTGGAACCTTTAAGAAAAACCATGTCTTTGGACTTTATTTCCTGAATTATTTTTGCAGTCAGCTCATCATGGGTTTTTGAAATGATGACGCGGTTTGAAGGCATGCCCGCAGCGATGGCCCCTTCTTTCACGTCTTTTGCATGAATTCCCATGGTGAAGAGCCACGAAGCGCCTGAATCGGCAATCCTTCTGCCGGCCTCCCGGTGGGCGGAAGAAGCTAGATCTCCCAACTCCAGCATATCCCCGAGTCCCACGAAAAACCGTCCGCCTTTTTTTACCATTGGCGCAGCGGAATGAAGTGCTGCCTTCAAAGCGGATGGGTTGGCATTATAGGTATCGTCGATCAGAAGAATCTCTTTTTGAAGGGGTATGCTTTGAAAACGTCCTTGGATGCCCGAAAAAGAGCCCAAGCCTTTCACAATGTGCCCCATGGGTTCATCAAGGCTCAAACCAATCGCAGCGGCAGCCAGTGCATTTTTTACATTGTGAACACCCGATACCCCCAAGATGATCGCCCGGCTGCTGCCGTCACAGATTAAATCAAAACGCATCCCGTCAGATCCATAACGTTCGATATCAATGCCTTGAATGTGGTTTCCTTCATTCAGGCCGAATGTGACAAATTCCCTGTCAAATCGGGCAGCGTGTTTCATCAGTATCTCATCATCACCATTCAATATGATTTTCGCTTCAGGCGATAATTTGCCCATCATTTCCGTTTTGGCCTCAGCAACGCCGTTGATATCGCCCAATCCTTCTAAATGGGCCATTCCAACATTCAGGATAACCGCCACATCGGGGTTTGAAATTTCAGTCAAACGGGCGATTTCACCTTTATGGTTCATACCCATTTCAAGAACCGCCCGCTGATGCGTTTTTTCCAGTTTAAGAAGCGTTACGGGCAATCCGATGAGGTTATTGTGATTGCCTGGATTTTTAAGGGTTTTGTTCCCCATCTGGAAAATGGCGGCTGTCATTTCTTTAGCAGTTGTTTTTCCGGAACTGCCCGTGATGGCGGCCACTTTGGCATCATGTTGCCGGCGCCACCAGGCCGCCAGATCTCCCAGTGCCCTGAGGGTGTCATCAACGGCGATGACGGCAATAGGGAGTGAGTTTTCAAGGGAAATCTGAAACCCCTCTCGAACGACCACGCCCGCAGAACCCTGCCCGACGGCCCGTGAAACAAAATCATGGCCATCAAAACGATCCCCTTTCAATGCCCAGAAAAGCTCGCCCTGTTGAACGGTCCTTGAATCGGAATTGAAACCGGAAAAACGTGCTCGGGGGTTTCCGGAAACCAAATGGCCCTTCACAGCGGCCTCGATTTCTCTTGAAGATATTTCCCCCCATACAGCTGTCATATTTTCCCTTTGGTCAACTCAAGAAAGTGAGGCGGCCTGGGCCGCCACCAGGCGATCGTCAAACGCCCGGCTTGTTTTTCCAATAATCTGGTAATCTTCATGCCCTTTTCCGGCAATGAGTATCAGGTCTTCTTTTAGCGCCGCATCAACGGCCATTTTGATGGCCGTCTCCCTTTCCA
>JGI24023J19991_10001989_pt1 | contig 15191 bp, 17 predicted proteins | sample Cruoilmetagenom1_FD_19991 | JGI IMG/M metagenome (IMG submission 19991) | reverse complement strand
TATATACTCCTGCTTTTCTTCATCATTTTGATAAATATATATTAAAACTTCATTGGTTGTATGTTTTATATTATATTCGTAGTTGTTCTCTTTTAATATATTTAATAACATCATTGGCTCTAATCTATGTAACATCTTTATATAGTTCGTACCATCTAGTTTTGGTAGTGTTTCAACTGCAAGGTTCAAAGGCTCTGGAGCCTCTAATTCTCTACAGTCTAATACAATTTCATCATACATTTAGATATTTTGCATCTTTTGAATTATCTCTTCACTTGGGAGATTTTCATCTGCCATAGTATACATCATCTGCTCCTCTTTCATATTGTGTTGTTGCATTACAAATAGAAGGTTTTCACTCAATCCTAAAAATTGTTCTTTATCATTTGATTCAACTGCATCTTTCATTTGAGCAAATAAAGCTCTCATCTGTTCATGTTCCATAATCATCACACCAGTTGGATTACAATGTCCCCCTCCACATTCGTTAAACTCTGGAAACATAACTTTCTCTTCCATATCAAAGTGGTGTAACATATGAGTCTCAAACTCATTAAACATAGTTTTTCCACCCTCAAAATTTCCACTATCTACTATATTTTCTAAATTTGCAAATTGTTCATCACAAGCTCTGTGGTCTGCTGCCATAAATTGGTTTATTGTCATTTGTTATTCCTCATCTAATTTTAAAAGATTATAGAGAAAATTTTAGCTTATTACATTGATTTGTGTCAATTGTTTTTTTGATTTGTTGTATCTGCTATTGCTATGATGGTTTATTTTGATTGAATATTTTTAGTATTTCAATTGTATTTTTATCTAAATTTACTTCATATATTATTGTATAACCTTTATATATCATATCTCTAATATTTTTATCATCAAAATAAAATGATGGCTTATATTTAAATGGAAAATTTGAAATATCTAATATTTGTTTTTCTAATTCTAAAGCAAAATTTATACCAGCACTTGGTTTATCTAATGCAATGTAATTAACTATATCAATTATCTCTGCATCAAATATAGGATTATAAATAATTGTCATTATCTATTTTCAATAGTCTTTAAATGATTTTTAATATTTCCCCAAACTGTTTCGTGTGACACCATCTCAATTTGACCATTTTTTATATCATCTCTAATTTGATGCAACTCTTTTTCTCTTTCATAGAAATATGGGTCAAGTTCTAAATTTTGATCTTTTTTAATAGTGATATTTTCACTATGATTATTGACATAACTCATAAAGTTTTGAACATAGTCATCTTGAATTTCTACTGCCATTGTTTGCATAATGAACTCCTATAATTTATTTTATATATTATTGTATCAAAAATTAAGTGAATTTCACTTAATTTTAATTTTTCACTACAACTTGATATTATTTAGACTTTTTCAAAGCCTCTATCTCAAACCAACCATCATTGACCCTATCTTCTTTTGTCCCTATCATAGGTTTTTTTTCACTTTGCCATAATGCTTCAGAAGGTTTTGGGCAAGCTCGTATACACTCTCCACAATAGATACAAAGATGTGGGTTGTATTTGTATTCTAGGCTTTTTTTATTTTTTGGATTATCTGTTGGGGTATCTGTAGGTACAAAAAGAATTGCTTCTGGTGGACACGCTTTTTCACACTTTAAACAATAGATACAATGCTCTTCTCCATACTCTATAAGTCCTCTATGACTCACAGGCTTTTCTATAGGTGAGGCTGGATAATCTATAGTTTGTGGCTTGCTAAATAAATTTTTAAACGCTTTTTTTATTGAACTAAACATCTCTTATCCTACTTAGCCGTACAACTCATACAGGGATCAAACGATGCTAATATCGCTGGTGCATCTGCATAGTTTGAACCTTTAAACACTTCCATAAAAGCTGGAATCGACGCAAATGTTGGAGTTTTGATTCTTACACGATTTAAGAGTGGTTTCCCTTCCCCTTTTATATAGTACATCAGCTCACCTCTTGGAGCTTCAAGTCTTACAAGAGCTTCCCCATTTGGTTTTCCTCTAAGTTTTGTAAATATATCACCTTGGGGTAAGCCATCTACTATATTCTCACACATCTCAATAGAATTTAAAATCTCATTAAGTCTTACAATATTTCTTCCATGTATATCTCCTGAAGTTGCCAGTTGCATCTTATATCCCACCTCATCATAAGGAAGATAGTTTGTCTCACTTCTTACATCTGTTTTCAAGCCAGCAGCCCTTGCAAGTGGTCCTATAGCATTATAATCATAAGCTTCATCTAAACTCAAAGTTCCTATATTTTTATACTTTAATGATAAACTCCAGTTATTTGTAAACTCATCAATATATTCATCAACTTTTGTTTTTATAATTTTAAGATTTGTTTTTATATCTTTTATAATATCTACAGTGATATCACGATTTACTCCACCTATACTTACATAATCAAATTGTATTCTATTTCCTGATATTTTCTCTTGTAAATCCACTACATATTCTCTATCACCCATAATTTGCATAAACATAGCTTCAAATCCTGCATTTTCTGCTGTATGAGACAAACACAACATATGTGAGTGAATACGGTCAAGTTCTACAAGTAATATACGAAGATATTTTGCTTTTTGTGTTANTTCACCCTCTAGTAAATTTTCAACAGCAGTTGTATAACAAAGTGAGTGTGTAATAGCACACAACCCACAAATTCTAGCTACAACATAAGGAACTGCGTCAAATTTGAACTTTGTAACACACGCTTTTTCTATCCCTCTATGGACAAATCCCACATCACTATCTACTTCAATAATCTTTTCATTTTCACAAGCAAATTTGAACTTTACAGGCTCTAATAGTGAAATATGTTGACTTCCTAGTGGTATGTTGATGATTTTTTTATTTGCCATAATTATATCCCACAACTTCCAAGTGGCATTTGCTCACTGTCTTCATCTAAATAAAGTCCTTTAGAGCTTCCCTCCACATCAATACCAAACATATCTACAATCTCCCTTTGAGAGATAATAGCACTAGGAAGAATCTCCACAATACTTGGTATCATCTCATATTCTTTTACATCCACATAAAACATTGTAATATCATCTACTTCTCCATACTTAGAAAATATCCATTGTATTTGTGTAGTCTCTTCATCAATTTTCAAACCGTTGAGTGTCAAAAAATGGTGCTTCTCTTTTTCATAAAATTTTTTTATATCTTCTACAACTGTTTTTAAAGAGGTTTCAATTTTATTTATCATCATCTGCCTTTTGTTTTGTTTCTAATATCTCCAAACCTTTTACAACTCCATCCATAATAAGCTCAGGACTTGATGCACAACCAGGGATATACACATCTACAGGAATATATCTATCTATTCCATCTTCTACATTATACATACCACGAAAAACTCCACCAGTACAAGTACACGAGCCAACAGCTATGACAACTTTAGGGTTTGGCATTTGGTTATAAAGCTCCATTAATCTTTCTCTACTTCTATATGTAACAGGTCCTGTTACTAGGAAAATATCTGATTGTTTTGGATTTCCTGTGTTTATTACTCCAAATCTTTCAAGGTCATATTTGGGAGATAAACACGCTAGTATCTCTATGTCACAACCATTACAACTTCCTGCATTATAGTGAAGTATCCATGGAGATTTTTTTCTATACTTTTCAAACATTTTATACCCCCAACATCACAAGATTTAGAACGCTCAAACTCAAGCCAATAAACAATGTTATTTTTACTAAATGTTCTATTTTAATCCGTGCTGTACTATTATCTATTAAATTAACTAAGAAAAATACACCTAAAAATATCAAACCACCATACAAAAAACTATCTCCAGCAAAAAGTAGTAAAACACTATAAATAAAAATATACTCTATCCATTTTGCCATATACAGTATCTCAAAAAATACTCCACTAAACTCAACTTCAACTCCACCTACTATCTCTTGATGTGCTTCTGTTGCATCAAAAGGAGATTTTTTGAGTTTAATTGGGATTATCAATAAAAAAGCTAAAAACAATAAAAAAAGCTGTGGTACTTGTGAAACTTGTGAGCGTATAATATCTATATCAAAACTACTATTTAAGATATAAAAACCAACAGCTACAAAAATAAGTATTGGCTCATATGCTACTATAGACAACAATTCTCTATTTGAACCAATATGAGAATATACAGAGTTGACACTATATCCTGCAAGTACCAAAAATATTGAAGATAATAGATGGATAAAGATTACATATAAAAGATTAACTCCAAAAATCACTAACCCAACTGCAACCCATAGAGTCAATAGATGCATAATAGCAAATACAATATGATAATTATTTATCATAAAAGGTTCTTTCCCAAATAGTTTATACATATCGTAAAAAGGTTGTAGTACTGGTGGTCCTACTCTATTTTGCATCCTTGCTCTTACAACTCGCTCAATTCCATAAATCAATCCACCAAACATTGGAGCTAGCAGTATTAGTAAATATTCCATTATATTATCCCCAAATATACTATTATAACCATTATGAATATAGATATATAAACTATAAGTTCTTTATATTTATTTGCTATATGGAAATAATATGCACTTAATATCACACTATCTTTCTCAGCACAATTATAAGTAGAAACTCTTTTGATATTTTTGAACTTCAACATATACAATAAAGCAAAAGTAAGTAGTATTAAAAAAGCTGCTACAATTATCTCTAAATGTGACATAAAATTATATAAATAACTTATATAAACCCCAAAAAACAAAAGTCCTACTAAAATAAATGAAGTAAACTTGTACGTCCAAGGTATAGATATAGTTTCATAAACTTTATTATCTTGTGATATAAGTTTTGTCAAAACTTTAAAATACAATAGTGTCAAAAACACAGAACCAATAAGGATAAACAGTAAAGGAAAAATATAAAAAATATTTTCACTTACTAAAGAAGCTACCAATTCTATAGAGGCAAACTTTCCAATAAAAGCTCCAAAAGGTGGAAGTGTCAATGAAGCAAAACCTACCACTATAAAAAACACCAAAAGCTTTGATCTGCTAGCTAAATAATCAATATCTTGTAGATATTTTAGATGATATACTTTTTCTAAAACCCCAGCTTGTAAAAACAATAATGCTTTTGAAATAGCATGAAACACTATAAGTATCAAACAAATATTGATAGCCTCAGGTGTACCAATAGCTGCTATTGCCATCATNAANGCTAANAGTGCNATNGTNGAAAGTCCTANTATCTCTTTNAAAAAATCTTTTCCNANNGCTAAAAGAGAAGCTGACATAAATACAAATGTTCCAAAAAATATCACTGCTAAAGATATAGTAGGAGAAAAAGCTGGTGATATTTTCAAAATCAGATATGGAGCTATTTTTACCATAGTGGCACTATGAAGTATTGCACTAACAGGTGTGGGTGCTACCATCGCTCCTAATAACCATTTCTCAAAAGGTATTGATGCTCCTTTTACAAAAGCAGCAATAACTAAAAGTGAAATAGGCAACAAAAATAAACCATCAATATTTTGAATCAAAGTATCAAAATAAATCGTATCATAATAATACACTCCACTTAGTAAACTTAATAATATAGCTACTCCACCTATTTGATTCATCCATAAAGCTCTTCTTGCGTTTATAATAGAAAGTTCATCATTTCTAAATCTAATAAGAATATACGAACACAATGTTGTAAGTTCAAAAGCTAAGAAAAATATCTCTATATTATTTGTAGTTACTATTAAATTCANTACCCCTATAAAAAAGAACAATATAGAGATAAAAAGATTTTTNTTACAAGCTTTGAACTCTTCACTTTGAATATATTNNAATGAATANANTATNATNNTNCCACCAATTATATTTACAACCAATAGCATCACTAAAGAGATTTTATCAACAAAAATATCTTGGGAGATTATAGTTGAAGTAAATTGTAAAAAAACTACAAACAACACCAACTGAATAACCGCAAATATTCCTATGAGTTTATCTCTATATTTTATCCCTTGATAGAAAAAATATCCCATAAGTATAAAATCAATTACAATAAAAATAGTATGAACTATATGATTAAAACTTAGTTCTATAATTGCAGTAGATAAGAAAAGTTTAATAGAGATAACAACTAAAAAAGAAACAAATAAATATGTTGCGATATTTCTTACTCGTACGCTATTAAAGAGTATTGTTACAGCAAATACCAAAGGCAAAAATATCAACATTAATATATATTCAGACATACAGTTCCCACCTTTTTTTTATGTTAAAATGTAACATAGTTTAGTTACCATAGAATTACAACTAGAGTACTTTTATACCATAAACTGTATAATAAACAACAAAAGTTTTATAGGAAGATAATATTGAAAACTAAAAAAGAATTAAAAAAAGAAATTATAATACAAGCTGCTTTAGAGCTATTTTCAAAAAAGGGTTTTTATACTACTACGATACCCGATATTGCTAAGTCTTTAAAAATGAGTGTTGGGAATATGTACAATTACTTCAAATCAAAAGATATTTTGGCAAAAGAGATTCTTAAACATATCTCTCATTATTTAGGGGAAGAACTAAAAAATATCAATGAAAAAGATATCACTACTAAAGAAAAAACAAAGCAGATAGTTACAGTATATTTTCAAACTGCCAACTTAAAACCTGAAATGATAGACTACTTTTTAAGAGTATTTTTATCAAATAGAGAGGTATTTAAAGAGGGTTGCGAGGGTATGATTTGTGTAAATGATTTTGTTACAGAGATTATGATTTATTTTGAAGATGGTGTTAAAAATGGTGAACTAAGAGATCAAGATTTTTTTAGTGCTTTTGGTTTATTTATGGGATATTTAGGGGGTATGGTTTTTTTAAAAGGTGAAGATATACTTCCAAATGGTCTTGATACTTATATAGATGATATCAGCAACAACATCTATAAGGCTCTTAAAGTATAAGTATGAAACTTTTATGGCTTAATTTGTTATCGTGTAATGGAAATGTACACTCATTTTTAAATTATCCCCATATTGAAAAGTTTTTAGAAGATTTTAGTTTTATCTATCACCCTATTTTGGAAACATCTTATAGCCTTCAAGATATTGTTTCACAAAATATTGATTGTGATATTTTACTTTTAGATGGAACACTTGAAGATGGTCATACAAAAGCTGATGTAGATATTAAAACTATTATTGAAAAATATGGCATAAAAGCAAAAAAGATTATCACTGTAGGAACTTGTGCCTCATTTGGTGGTATTTTTTTAAATGATGAAGATACTAAATATGGTCTTCATTTTAGACAAAAGTTAGAACACAACCGATATAAAAAACTTAAAAATAAAACTATCAATATCTCAGGCTGTCCAATACATCCAGAAATTTTAGTCAATACTTTATATAGTATCAAAAAAGAATATGAACTTAAACTTGACCAGTATCTTAGACCAAAAGAGTTTTATGCAACAACTGTACACAATGGTTGTACTAGAAATGAATACTTTGAATATAAAATAGATAATCATAAATTTGGAAACCTTGAGGGATGTATGTTTTATGACCATGGCTGTCAAGCTCCTTATACAAATGGTAGTTGTAATAAAATACTATGGAATGAAGTAAACTCAAAAACAAGAGTAGGACATCCTTGTATGGGTTGTACCGAACCAACTTTCCCAAAAAACAATCTTTTTGAAACAAAAACAAATATGGGAATACCACAGTATCTCCCTTTAGGAGTTCCAAAACGAGCCTATCTCTCACTAGCAGGTGTCGCAAAAGCTTTTAAAATTGAGAGATTTGAAAAAAAATTGATGGATAATTAATGATAGAACTTATAGAAAAAATAGAAGGTGAAGCAAAACTAAATTTTAGTTTTAAAAACAAAAAAATAGATTTTGTAGATATAGAGTTTGCTAGTTCAAGACATATTGAAAATATCTTAAAAGGGAAAAATCCACTTGATGCACTTGTAATAAATCCAAGGATTTGTGGCATCTGTGGTCATGCTCATCTCATAGCTACTGTGCAAGCTTTAGAAAATTGTTATGAGAATATTGAGATTTCACAAAAAGCAAAAATAGTAAGAGAACTTACACTTAATTTTGAGATAATACAAAATCATTTCAAATGGATATACCTTACACTTTTTCCACTCTTAGGATTTAAACAAAATATTAAAGGTGCAACTTACCCATCTCAACTTATGTCAAAAGCTATTGCTACTGTTGGTGGTCAATACCCACACAACTCTTATGCAATAGTTGGTGGAATTGTAAGTGAAATTTCAAGTACAGATTTAATTAAAATGGAAAATTATCTAGATGAAGTTATCAAATTTTATCAAGATACAGTTATAAATGCGAATGTTGATGATTTTTTAGTTTGTGAAAATATCGAAAAAATTTTAAGTGCTACAGGGGACTTACCAAAAATTTTAAATACTTTAAAAAATCAGAAAATAGCAAAAGAGGGGAAAAGTTTTGATAGATTTATTTCATTTGGAGATAATAGTTATTTTAAAAGTGGTCGAGGTGTAAAAACAAAAATCAATCATAATATTAATGTAAAGTATGTAAATGAACACCCAAACCAAAACTCTTACGCAAAAAATGTTAAATTTAAGAATTATTATTATGAAGTAGGAGCACTAAGTCGTGCTATGATAAATAAAACCCCACTAATTAAGGATAGTCATAGACGATACCAAGATAGTATTTTTTCAAGAATTCTTGCTAGAATTTGTGAGATACCACAACTTCTTATCCATTCTAAAAAAATTATATCACAAATTGATTTGCAAGAACCATCCTATATTAAGCCTACCATAGATATTTCTAATATTAAAGGCACGGGAGTTGGTATAGTAGAAGCAGCACGTGGTTCACTTATACACAAAGTTTCTATAAATGAGAACACAATAAAAGATTATCAAATTATTACACCAACACAATGGAACTTAAGTAATGGAAACAAAGATGATTTAGGTATATCTCAAAAAGCGATGGTAGGATTAGAAGATACACAACTTGCACAAATAGTTTTTAAAAGCTTTGATGTATGTTCTGTATGTACTACACATTAAGCAAACAATACTAATATATACATAATATTAAATTAAACAATATAAGTAAAATTAATACAATTATCCCTCTTTTTTATCTTTTTTTAAGTTTAATTACTCTAAAATTTTAGAATATGAATGAATATTCAGTAAATAAAAAGGGGAAAGTTATGACTGATAGAAGAGATGCATTAGCTTCAATGTTCAGTGCAAAAGGTGCCAAAGTAAACACAAACCGTGGTGATGAGTATTATAGTGACTTATTAAAGAAAATGAATACAAGACTTGATGAGTTAGAAAAAACGGAAGTAGCTTCTAAAACATCAATAGAACATGTTTTAGAAGCTGAAGGACTTACAAGAAGAGATTTTATGAAATGGGCAAGTGCAGCCTGTGCTATGCTTATGCTTCCTCCTACATTCACTCCTACTATTTTAAGAGCTGCAGAGTTAATGAACAGAGTTCCTGTTATTTGGCTAGAACTTCAAGATTGTGCTGGTAACTCAGAAGCAATTTTAAGAAGTGATGCCCCTACTATTGATGAACTTATCTTAGATGTTTTATCTTTAGAATTTAATGAAACTTTAATGGCAGCAGCGGGACACCAGGCAGAAGAACATTTAAAAGAAGCGATGCATACTTTTAAAGGAAAATATATCTGTGTAGTTGAAGGTGCTATCCCTGTAGGTGCTGGAAAAGAGTGGTGTACAATTGGAGCTAAAGCTGAAACATTTGAAGAACATTTACAACATGTTGCTAAAGATGCAGCAGCAATAATAGCTGTTGGGACTTGTGCTACATTTGGTGGTGTTCCTGCGGCTGCTCCAAATCCTACAGGTGCAGTTGGTGTTCAAGATGTGGTAAAAGGAAAAGCAATTATTAATATTCCTGCATGTCCTGCAAATCCTGCAAATATCACTGGTACTATTTTACATTTCGTTTTAACAGGTCAAGTTCCAGAGCTTGATCATTTAAATAGACCAAAATTTGCATTTGGTTATAGAATACATGATAACTGTGAGAGAAGAGCTCACTTTGATGCTGGAGAATTTGTTGAAGAGTGGGGAGATGAAGGGGCAGAAAATAACTTCTGTTTATATAAAATGGGATGTAAAGGTCCTATGACTTTCAACAACTGTTCAATTGTACGATACAATGAAGCTGTAAACTGGCCTATTGGTGCAGGACATGGTTGTATTGGTTGTAGTGAACCACAATTTTGGGACAAATATGCAACTGAACGACCAATTGCAAATAGTCGTATAAAAGCACCAACTGGTGGTGTTGAAAAAAGTGTAGATGAGTTTGGTATAGGATTATTAGCAGCAGCAGGTATAGGTATAGGTATACATGCAACAGCTAGTATAATTGCAGGGAAAAAGGAGAATGATAATGAGTAAGCATATAATAGTAGATCCAATCACTAGAATTGAAGGTCACTTAAGAGTAGAAGCAATTATCGGTGAAGATAATGTTATAAAAGATGCGTATGCAAGTAGTACTATGTTTAGAGGTATTGAAACTATTTTAAAAGGTAGAGACCCAAGAGATGCAGGACTACTAGCTATGAGAATTTGTGGTGTTTGTACAGGTACTCACTACCAAAGAAGTATAGAAGCAGTTGAAGATGCTTTTGATGTAACAATTCCTAAAAATGCTAGAATTGTTAGAAACTTAATTCAGGGTGCTTTATATCTTCATGATCATGTGGTTCATTTTTATCATCTTCATGGTTTAGATTGGGTAGATATTACAAGCGCGCTTAAAGCAGATCCTGCTCTTGCTGAAGCTGAGTCTTTTAACTGGCATAAAACACCTTATGGTGTAAGTAAATCTGAATTAATTCAAATTCAAGAAAGACTTACAAAATTTGTAAAACAAGGAAGACTTGGAATATTCTCTAATGCATATTGGGGAAATAAAAACTATAAACTAACTCCTGAACAAAATTTAATAGCAACTGCTCATTATCTTCAAGCTTTAGATTTACAAAGAGATGCTGCAAAACTTATGGCTATTTTTGGTGGTAAAATGCCACATCCACAATCACTTGTTGTTGGTGGTGTAACTTGTGTTCAAGATATTAAAAACCCTGCAAGAATTGCTTTATTTAAAACACTTTTGAAAAAATTTAGACATTTTATAAAAACAGCTTATCTTCCAGACCTTGCAATGGCTGGTGTAAAATATGTAGATGAAGCACTAGATGGTACAGGAGGTGGTCTTAAAAACTATATGACTTATGGTGATTTTAGACTTGATGACACAGGTTTTTACAAATCAGCACTTTTATTTCCAAGTGGTGTAGTACTTAATGGAGATTTATCAAAAGTTCATCCTTTTGATCAAAATAAAGTTGCAGAAGATGTTACTCACTCTTGGTATGAAGGAACTAAACCTCTTCATCCTTATGATGGTGAGACAGAACCTAAATATACAGGGTTTGAGAAAAAAGCTGATGGTTTTTCTTATATTAAACCAAAAGAAAAATACTCTTGGATTAAGTCACCAATTTATGATGATACAAGAGTTGAAGTTGGACCACTAGCGCGTATGGTAGTTGGTGTTGCAGCAGGAGATGAAAGAATTACAAAATATGTAACTGGATTCTTAGGTCTTTTAGGTGAAAAATTAGGTCTTGGAAAAGCTGCACCTACAAGTGCATTATTTTCTACTGTTGGTAGAACAGCAGCTCGTGCTATTGAAAGTGAACTTATAGCAGATGTTATGATGGAATGGGTTGATGAGTTAGCTGCAAATGTTGCAAATGGTGATTTATCTACTTGGACAGAATTTGATTTTGATACAGTATCTAAAGATGCAAAAGGTCATGGACTAGCTGAAGCACCAAGAGGTGGACTAGGTCACTGGGTAAAAATAAAAGACGGTAAAATAGAAAACTATCAAGCAGTTGTTCCATCAACATGGAATGCCGCTCCAAGAGACTATAAAGACAGAATGGGTGCTTATGAATCTTCTTTAATAGGAACAAAAGTTGCTGATCCAGACCAGCCTTTAGAGATATTACGAACAATACATAGTTTTGACCCATGTATTGCTTGTGCCGTGCATATCATTGATACTAAAGGGAAAGAATTAAGTAGCTTTAAAGTAAATACCAGTTGTTCTATATAAGGGGTACACTATGAGTTATCAAAAAGTAAAAAGAATGACCACCTTTATGAGGTGGAACCATTGGGTTCTAGCTATTTGTATGGTAGCAGCCGTTGCTACAGGGCTTTATATAGGGCATCCTTATTATCAAAGTTTTATTGCCGATTCTGCTGTTGATAAGTATGTAATGGCTTGGAATAGATGGATACACTTGATGGCTGCTATTATCTTTGATGTTAGTAGTATAGTTGTTGCTTATTTATACTTTTTCTCAAGATTTGAAAAATCGTATAAGAAGCTTATTCCAAGTGGAAGTAATATTAAACAGTTCTTTGATGTATTAATCAACTTAATCACATTTAATAGAGTGAAAAAGTTTGATTCAACTTATGCAGATAGTTTTAATGCAGTATTTTTCTTTGTATTTCATCTTATGCTTGTATGGATGTTATTAACTGGTCTTCAACTTTATGTTCATGGTTTAGCTTCTGGATTAAGTAGTATTGGTGGTTGGTGGCCTGCAATGTTACACCTAGCAACCGATTGGACTGTTGTTGTAACTGGTGGCACATTTATGGATGTGAGACTTTCACACCACTATACTATGTATGCAATTATTGTATGGGTTATGTTTCATATCTATTACCAAGTATGGAGAACAATCTTTTGGAATGAAGCAGATATTAGTATTGTAGTTGGTGGTAGTAAATTTGTTAAAAAAGACAAATAAAGACTTATAATTACTTTGACAAGAGTAATATATTATAATGCTAGATGAGTTTTTCTCATCTAGCATTTTTTTTAAAAAGGAAAAATATGACAACAGCAATAATTGGAGCTGGTACTATAATATTTCAAGATGAAGGTATCGGTGTTTATGCTTCAAAATACTTAAAAGAGAACTATACTTTTGATAGTGATGTAACATTAGTAGATGGAGGGGTTTTAGGTTTTCAGCTTATGACTTATTATCAAGATTATGACAGAGTTTTAATACTTGATACTATCACTGTGGAAGACAAAGTAGCATCAATTTATAATCTTCCTGCAAATGAATTATTGGGTTTAGGAAGTTATAAACAAACAGCACATGAAGTTGAAATTGTAGAGATGCTTGAGATTTGTTCACTCTTAGAAAATATGGCTGATGTTAATATCATAGGGATAGTTCCAGAAGATATAAAAAGTGTTAATGTAGGCTTGAGTGACAGTATGAAAAAAATATTTCCAACATTTGTACAAACAGCATTAGATGAACTTAAAAAATCAGGAATTAACTATATAAAAAAAGAAAAAGAAACTACACTAGAAGAGATTATAGTCGCCTATAAAGATCCAAGTAGTGAATGTAAGGAATATCAAAGTGCCAATTAAACAAATAATAAATTATAATAGTAACAATACCTATTTTGCAGGATTTTTACAAAGTATTATCAATGATAGCCAAATCAATGCAAATGTAATGCAAAAAAACAATAAAATTGAACTCTTAATAGATACAAATGATGAAAATAAACTCTCAATATTTAATGAAAATTTAGCAAAATATTTACCTCATTCACTTTTTTTAGGAGAGATAGAAACTATTCAAAGTGATGAAAAAATAGAAACATCTAGTTTTAAATCAGATGATTATAATATTGCTCCTTGTGCAAAATGTTTAGAACAAATTCAAGACCCAAGTAGCCAAAACTATTTAGATGATTCATTACAATGTACTCACTACTCCAATAAAGGTAAAGAGATTTATCAAGATTTTACAACCTTTTCTCCACATTATAGTCAAAATTGTACTGTTCTTATTACAAATAGTGAAAAAATTGATGAACTATTTATATTAACTGATGATGAAATCAAAGCATTATTTAGTATAGAAAAACCAACAATCAAAGTTACAATTAAAGATGAAACACTTAAGAGTATGACAGGAAAAAATTATATTTTTATCAAAGCCCCTTATAACAATAGAAGCTTATTAGCTTCAATAAATGCGAAAGAAAGCAATGTTGACTATCTATTTTTTGAAGATACAAATGATTTAAAAATTATTGTTATTCAAAAAAATAAAACTATTATCAAAGCTTCAAGGGTTGTAAAAGAATTAGAAAATATCAATGAAGATAACTTATTAAATAGGTTTTTAAATATTGTAAAAGAAGCTGAATTTAATCAAAATGCTATAGGTGCTAACATTAGCAATAAAAATATCTCATTTTTAGTATCAAATGAAGTTGGTGTTAAAAAAGTTATCCAATTTCAAGAGTTTAATTTAAATAATGTATTAAAGCAATTTAAAGCTGATTCTAAAAGAATAAAATTATTGGAAAAATTTTCAAAAAAATATCCCCTTATATCTCAAGAATTTGAAGAAAATCCTACTATGAATTTATTTGAAACTATTGCAACTATTTTGGAACTTAAAGAGAAAGATTTTCAAGCAGTGTGTGATAAAGGGTATGAATTTAGAGGAAATGGTGGTCTAAAAATTGATACTAATTTTAATGAAGAAGGATTTGATTATAGTGATTTTATTGGTTCAATTATAAGTTTTAAACTAGCTGGTGTTGAGGAACACTATTTAGCATACTCTGTATTTGAAGCGTTAGCTGATATGAGTATAACTACCCTTAATCAGTTAAAAGAAAAATTCAAAATTCAAAATTTTGTAATGATGGGTGATATGTTTGAAAATAGTGTTTTATATAGTAGAATATTAAGTAAATTTCAACTTTCAAATCCTTATTTTAGTAAAGATATCGCTTTAGATGAGTAGTTTTTATACTATCTTATCTATTAGAAATAACACTATTTTGATATAATATATTAATGTACAAAAAGGGATTTTATGTTTATACCTCATGACGATACAGTTGTTACAACTATTTCGACGCTTATTCAACTCTCTGTAGCACCAGTTTTTTTAATAGCAGGTGTTGCAGGACTTTTAAATGTTCTTACTAGCAGACTTACAAGAACAATTGATAAACTAGAACTTATGGATTCAATTATAAATACTCAT
>JGI24023J19991_10001988_pt1 | contig 15191 bp, 12 predicted proteins | sample Cruoilmetagenom1_FD_19991 | JGI IMG/M metagenome (IMG submission 19991) | reverse complement strand
GCCAACAAATGATCGGTAATTCCTTAGGCCAAACGATAGACCGAAGCGATCTCCGAATTCGACGTTGGATGTTCAATGTTCGACGTTCAAAAAACTTCTGCTATTTTAATGTCTCGCCGGACCGGTCCAAACCTCTTCGGGTCGCTCGGGCATAGCCCGAGGTTTAATTTACTGCAATCAGTATTGCTAAAAAAAGTGTTAACTACTTTTGTATTCAAATGAAGGATGCTCATTTTATCGTCAAGATGGAGTCAGACAACCCGAAGGATGACCGAGACTTTACGCTATCTTTTTGTGTCAGGATTTAATCATTAAAGTGTTTGACAAGGACAAGTAATTGACATCTGATAAAAGATGAAGATGAATCAATAATAAATGTAATAAACAGTACTACCCCGACAATAAAACAACAGGTAATCTACGATGCTCTTGAAATAAGGAAACAACCTTTGAAAAAAGTAACAATCAGAACATCATTGATAAAAATGAAAAAATGTAGTGAGGAAAAACAAGGATGTCAGGCCACCTCAACTTTGCAACCGCCTTTTCAATGAACGGGATTCAAGGGGCCGGAGATTCAAACCCTCTCGCCCCGACCGGGTTCTAAACAAGAGATCGAGGGCTTGCAAATCCAATGCAAGCCCTTTTTTCTTGCCTTTTTCTTCGGGCACAAGTTTGCACATGAGCTTGGCCTAACAGCTTTTGTCCATAAGCTTACCGTGCAGGCGGCGTATTCGCATACTGAGCACCCGGCAGACATGCAGGGCGATCTGGGGATACTCGCGCACGATCTCCTGAAGTTCGAGTCTGTGAAGGGTCAGAAACCGGGCGGACGTTTTGACCCGGATCGTTGCTGAACGGCGATCATCACCGAACAGCGCCATCTCCCCGAAACAGTCGCCGGGACCAAAGCTTTCCAGCTCGATCTCTTTTTCTGCGTTGCAGTCCTTTATCTCCACCACAACGCCGTCCAGTATCAGATAGAGGGTATCGCCCCGCTCCCCTTCCCTGAATACCAGCTCTCCTTCGTCAAAGGCCGCCTCTTCGGTCACCGAGCCCACCGCAGCAAGCTCGTTAATGGACAAGCCAGCAAAAACCCCGATATTTTTCAGATATAGGATTTTGTCCGTCAAGGGGGTTGGATTGACTGATTCCATGGCTGCCTCCTGTCCCGATGGGGTGTCCAGATTTTTTTCGAGTAGTTCTATCGCCGCACGGGATACGTACGAATGGCTATGCATGGTAAGTGCCTGAACAAGATCAGAATCTTCAGGCGAAAGCGCCATTTGCCGAATCAAGGTGAGCGTCAAGGCCAGGGTGACCCAGTTTCGGCTGACCATCAAGCCGGAAAAAAGTGCCGCTGTCGTCGGCGTGTGCGAGTCGTTGGGGAAGAGTCGTTGTCCCGCAGCGATACGCGCGGTGATATCCATCTCGTCGAAAAGGGGCGTCAGCAAACGAACCAGCCTATTATCCAGGATGTCATCCATCGCTTCCAGGCTGTTGGCCCGCTGTCGTCTGTCCGAGGAGAAAATGCTTTTGGCGATCACATGCATCCGTCCCGAGCCATCCTGGGCGGCCAGCACCCGCAGGGTCGTCTGCAGGGTGAACCGGACCCGCTCATCCAGATGGACGGCCAATAATTCCTGCAGGGCCCCGCCGGGAAGCTGCCGGACCCCTTTGGCCTGAACCGTCAGCTGGTAGCAGGTCCGTGCCTGAAGCCGAACGAACCGGAACACATCCAAATCCTTGATGGCCAAATCCGCCAGCAGATCGAACAGGGCATCTCTCACCCTCTTCCGGGGAAGTGAAAGGGACTTGATCAGCCGCAGGCTATTCTCGTAGTCAGCAGTCCTGATCTTCTCACGGGCCAATCCGGCAATATCCTCGGATTCGTCCCCCAGCAACGGGATTACGTTTTTCAGGGAGACCTCATCTTCGACCTGGTAAACATCGAGCACGGCGCGCCGCATGCGCGGGTCGGGGTCCCGCAGGCGAAACACCACCAGGGGGTTGAGGCCGGCTACGCCGATGCTGCGCAAACCGTCCAGGACCAGAAGCAGCGTGGCATCATCCGATGTCGACAAAAGGATCATCAGACGTGCTGCAAAACGCAACTCCCGGCAACTCCCGGCGGCGATGATGCCGGCGCTGCGGGTACCGGTATCTTCGGACATCAACCAGGTTTCAATCAGCGGGCCAAACCGGTCCGGATCCACGGTATACAGGGAACCCACGGCGCGGGCCTTAACGGTAAGGGGCAGGAACGATTCGTAAATGCGCTGGTTAAAGGGCGCAAAAATCGCCGGCGATATGCGCCGTCCCGCATTGATCATGGCCACGGCCAGTTCAGGCGCCGCATTGTCGATCATTTCACTGAAAATTTCGACGGCCGCCGGGCCGGCCTGGTCCGAGAGCAGCTCGATGAGTCCCATACGGGTTTGCATATCCGACTCTTCCCCCAAGGCCGCCAATAGATGGGTATCCAGATCCAAAAGGGCGATGGATCCAAGCAGTTGGCCATACCACAGACGCTTTTCACCCGATGCAAGCTGGAATCGGCGGAGAAGGCTTTCCCGAATTTGCTTATCCCGGAACACCTGACCCAGTTCGCCGTCATCCAGGGAGCGGAAATCGATCCTGTCATCGGCGACCAACTCCAATAGGATGTTGGCATACCGGCGTTTGAGAACAAAGGGGGTAACCAGCCAGACCATAACAAAAGGCAAGGCTACCAAGGAGAGGTAACGCGGATGAAACAGGGTGTCGGAGAGCAGGATCAGTCCGGACCCAATAAACAGGCCGATGCGAACCACGGTACCGCGCAAAAAGGGCCTGATCAAGGCCCGGTAGGATTCCGGGAACAGACCGGTCACCACCGCAACGGCCGGCATGTTGATGGTGGTACGGATGATGTTGGCGGACATGCGGGCGTATATGGCGGCCACGGCATCGAAGCGAAGGAGGAAGGTGATGAACACCAGCAGGTAGTTGAAGGGGTGGAACATCAGGGCCACGGGCAGCCCGAAACGATCATAGAGCTTGCCCACAAAGAGCAGGATCACGAGACTGATAATATTGAGTACACCCCTGAAATAGCTTAAAAATTCGATCAGGCCAGACTCGGTGGCAAACTGTTCATTGACGGCAAAGTTGAACTGGTAGTTCATGATGGGGATCACCACGTTGGGCATGAAGGTCAGCAACACCAGGATCTTCACCAGCGCCGAGGATTTCATCAGGGGCAGTACCATCTTGAACTCCTCGATCATTGGGGTCCGCTTCTTTTGTCGACCCTCTCTTTTCTGCCGGAAGAGCAGGGTGGGATAGCGCCTTCCCATGGCTTTCACGGCCCAGGCACCGGCCAGCGTGGTGACCATATAGATCAACAGCAGGTCGTCCAGGGACAGCCGGCGGGCCACCAGCGGGGTGGCAAAGCTTCCCAAAATCTGACCGACAACCCCGCCGGCGGTAATCAGCGGGAAGAGCCGTTTGGATTGCCGGGTGTTAAACAGGTCGTTGGCCAGGTTCCAGAACAACAGCGCCAGCAACACCTCGTACTGCGACTTGAGCATGAACAGGACGGGATATATCAGGTCGATGCCCAAGGGTATGATCGCCCGTATGCCCGCCATGGACAGCCCGCAGAAAATGAAAAGGCGAGACAACAGCCGGGCACCGGGCAATCGGGTCAGGAAACCGGTCATCACTCCCATGATGAAAAACGTCACCACCGCGTTGACCATGTTTACGATGGGCATGTACTCGACGCCGTAGCGCTTTAAAAACGCGGTTTCGGCGTAGTTATTCAGCAGGATCCCGGAACTGCGTACCAGAAACAACAGGGCAACGGTCCACAGGAAAAGGCCGATCTCAGCGTCATTAACATTGAACCAACGACGAATTGTTTTATGGATTGCCAATAATCGGGTTCGCTTTCAGCGCCTCGCCTCAATCATATCAAATGTCCAACGTCGTATTTTAATTTACCGCACTCAGGGGGAGTGGGTGTCCTTGGCCGGCGGATCTGAAAGCGCCATTACAAGACGGAAGCCGGTATTCTGCAGCCGGCTCATGGGATGTCCATAGGCGCGGTTGGCGCTGCGGCACGAATAACCGGGGCCGAACCAGCTTCCTCCGCGCCGCACCCGGTTTTTGCCCGATTCAGTCTCACAAGGATCGACCACCGAGACCGCATCGTAGCTATCAAAAAGATCCCGGCACCACTCCCAGACATTGCCGTGCATATCATACAGCCCCCAGGCATTGGGCGCATAACGCTTCACCGGTGCCGGACAGGCCGGAGCAAATCCTGAAGTACGGTTGACGGAAACACAGGCGTCATACTTCGCGGGGTTGTTGGCGAACATGGCCCGGGCACAGTCAAGCCGGTCGCCCCAGAAATATGCGGTCATACTGCCCCCCCGGGCGGCATATTCCCATTGGGCTTCCGTGGGCAGCAGGAAACGCTCGCCGGTCATCTGATTAAGTTTTCGAATAAATTTTCGGCAATCGTACCAGGACACCTTGACCACCGGCATGTCTCCGGTGCCCCTCTTTTTGGCAAACAGGCGCCGCCCCATGATTACCCGCCACTGATCGACGGTCACCTCGGTGGTTTGCATGTAAAAGGGTTGGCTGATGGTGACCGAATGCTGGACTTCCGAGACGCCGCGATAGGCTTCCTTGATGGGACTTCCCATGACGGACATGCCGGCGGGGATCAGAACGAATTCCATGCCGAGGGAGTTGACCACGGTCTTCTCCTGGGCGCAGATCGGCAATGCCGGGTAAAATACGACCAAAACAGCCAGGAGCGGCAGCAGCCGAATTAAAACGGTGTTGATGCAGCGGCGTTGCGCATGGGTGTATCGCCGTATGACGGGTACGTGTCTTGGCAAGGTTTTTTTGGCATCTAACATCAGATCTCACCTCTTTCAGTCGAAGATGCAACTGTGCTTGCGGTTCATGATATCCAGCTGTCCAACAGTTCCCGGTCCGCTAAAAGAGGAAACAGGAGACCCGGTGGTCGGTACCCAGGGATTTCAGTGTCGGTGCGTGCCGATTACAGGTATTGTCTATGGCCAGACGGCAGCGGGGGTAAAAGGGGCAGTGGTCGGTTTCCGGGTGGGGACGTTCGCCATCGAGCAGTGTGTCGTATTCTTTGTGCTTACAGCTGCCGAAACGGGGATGGGCGTCCAGCAACGCTTTGGTGTAAGGGTGCAGGGGATGCATGATGGTCTCTGCGGCCGTTCCCTGCTCCACCAGCCGCCCCCGGTAGATCACTCCCACCCGGTCGCACAGGTTGCGGGCCGCTGCCAGGCTGTGAGTGATAAACAGCATGGTGACACCGAAGGTTTCCCGCAGACGGTTGAGCAATCGAAAAATCTGAAAAGAGATGGATGCATCCAGCATGGAGGTGGGTTCATCGGCGATCAGGAATCGGGGTTCGAGCACCATGGCCCGGGCAATGGCCACCCGCTGGCGTTGTCCCCCGGATAGCTGGTGAGGGTACCGGGCCAGGTAAGTTTCCGGTGGCGTCAGTCCGGCGGTCTCCAGTGCCTCGCTTACACGAACCCGGCGCGACCGCCGGTCTCCGATGCCATGGATGACCAGCGGTTCACACACGGTGTCGAAAATGGAAAGATGGGCGTTGAGGCTCTGGTAGGGATCCTGGAAGATCACCTGAACATGCTTGGTGAATTCCCGTCGAGCCCGCCCTTTGAGTCCCACGATCTCCCGCCCGTCAAACTGGATTCTCCCGCTATCAGGGGTTTCCAGGCCAACGATCAGCCGGCTGGCCGTGGTTTTTCCGCTGCCGCTCTCGCCAACCAGACCGAAAATTTCTCCGGCGTTGATATCCAGTGAGATCCGCTCCAGGGCAACGATGCGGGTTCCAGTTTTGCCGAACAGGGAACCCCCGGACCGATAGACCTTGGTCACGTCGGTCAGGGAGAGGATGGGAGCGGAGGGGGTGTTCATAAGCGCCTATTTTTATAGATGTCCGACAGATCAGCCGGCTGATCCGAAAGGGTGAGCAGACTGCCCACCAGCAAACGTGTATAAGGGTGCCCCGGGCAGTCAAGCACCTCTTGCTGCCGGCCGTACTCCACCAGGCGGCCGGCATGCATGACACCGATATGGGTGCATACATCCGCCACCACGGCAAGGTCATGGGAAATAAAAACCATGCCGAGGTTCATCTCTTTTTGAAAGGAGCCGATGGCGCTCAAAATCTGATTCTGGACGATGACGTCCAGGGCCGTGGTGGGTTCGTCGGCAATGATCAACGACGGGTTGCAGGCCAGTGCCATGGCAATGATCACCCGCTGGCGCATGCCGCCGGAGAACTGGTGGGGATAATCCTGGAGACGGCTTGCGGGAATTTTGACCAGTTCGAACAAGGATCGGGTACGATGGGCCACCGCATGGCTGGACAAGCCCGGCTCATGGGTGATGATGGCTTCGGTGATCTGGTCTCGAACCCGATGCACCGGGTTCAGGGCATTCATGGCGGACTGGAAAATCATGGAGATCCGACGCCACCGTATCTGCCGCATGCGTTCGTCGCTGAGGGCGGTCAGGTCTTGGCCTTCCAGACGGATCTTCCCGGAAATGCGTTTCGCATTGGGCGCCGAAAGTCCCATGAGGGCCATGCCGATGGTGGTCTTGCCGCACCCGGATTCACCCACTATTCCCAACGATTCACCCCGATCCACGCGAAAAGAGACACCATCCACCGCCAGATGGATACCGCTATCGGTTCGGTAACCAATGCTCAGGTTGTCAACTTCCAGCAGGGCCATTGTCACACCTATGTCTCCTCTTTGCGCAGCCGCGGGTCCAGCACATCGTCCATGGCCCGGCCGGTCATGTAAAAGGCCATGGTAATCAGGGAAATGCAGATTCCCGGAGGAAGCAGCCAGTATGAGGCCTGAAACATGTGGCCCGTCTTCCAGACCCACTGGAGCATCATGCCCCAACTGACGGTACCCGGATCCCCGAACCCCAGGAACGCCAGGGCTGCCTCGATGATGATGGCTGAAGTAACCCGGAAGCTCATGTAGAGCAGGGCCAGGGGCATCACGTTGGGAAGGATGTGCCTGAATAGGATGCGCAGGTGCGACGCACCGGCCACCCGCGCCGCCTCGATGAAGGGCCGGTGCCGCAGAGACAGGGTCTGGGAGCGGATCACCCGGGCTACTCCGGGCCAACGAAACAGGGCGATCATCAAAACGATGACCCAGATATTCAGCTGACCGAACAGGGCCGACAGGATTAGCACCACCAACAGGGTGGGCATGACCATGATCATGTCCGCCAATCGCATGAGCACCAGGTCGGTGTGCCTTCCGGCATACCCGGCCACCATACCGATGGTGGTGCCGAACAGGATGCTGATCAGCGCCGATGAAATGCCCACCATGAAGGCGATGCGGGCACCGGCCAGCAACTGGCTGAAGATGTCCCGACCGATGTAATCCGTACCCAGCCAGTGACGCAGGCTGGGGCCGGTGCTGTGAGAAATGTACGGGTCCACGCCGGTCATGGGATGGTACATGGGGTCCACCAGTTGCGGAATGAAACTGGCCACGGCCATGAGGGCAAAAAGGGCAAGCAGAGCCAGGCCGATGCGGCCGATGATATTTTTTCGGTAGACCGCCCAGCCATCGGCAAACCGCTCGACCCAGTGGAACCGGTGCTTGCCGGCGGGGAGATCGGGTGGTTGGTCTTGTATTGGGGCCGGTGAAGCGGTGTCACTCATATCAGTAGCGTATCCTCGGGTCCAGGTAGGCGTAAAGCACATCTACCAACAGGTTGGCCGTCAGCACCACGATGGCGATGAGCAGAAAAGCGGCCTGGGCCAGGGGATAATCGCTGTGGCTGACGGAAAATACCAGCTCTCGCCCGATTCCCGGCCAGGTAAACACCGTCTCGGTCAGTGCCCCGCCGTTGATCGAAAAAGCCAGGCTCAGCCCCACACTAGTCACCACGGGAAGGGCTGCATTGGGCGCCGCATGCCGGTCTCGGATGGTTTTTTCAGTCAGGCCTTTGGCCCGGGCGGTGATGATGTAATCTTCCTTCAGGGTGTCGAGCATACTGCTGCGCATTATCAACAGGTAGCTACCGAAATGGGTCAGGACCAACGTCATCAGCGGAAGGGCCATGTGGTGTAGCACATCGAGGGCCTTACTTATCATGCCGGCATCGGGATCGATCCACACCGCCGGTGTAACCATCCCGGTGATGGGAAACCACCCCACGTGGTAAGCAAAAAACCAGATCATGATCAGGGCCAGCCAGGGCAGAAACAACGTATGACAGAACAGCGCCCCGACGGTCATCAGCATATCGGTACGCTCCCCCCGTCTCCAAGCGGCGATTTTCCCTAAAAAAACGCCCAACAGAGCCGACAGGATAATGGCGGAAGTAAAAAGCAAAATCGTGTTGGGCAGCCGGTCCATCAGGATATGGATCACCGGCTCGCCGTAGTGGAAGGAGATCCCCATGTTGCCGGTGGCCATGTTCTTCAGGTAATAGAGATACTGGGTCCACACGGGCCGGTCCAGCCCCATGCTTTCCATGAGCAGTTGGGCATCTTCCGGCGTCATGGATGGATCCACCATCCGCTCGACCGGATCCCCGGGTGCCAGGCGGAACAACACGAAGAGCACCGTCATGATCACGAAAAATATCACGGCGATCTCTATGCAACGTCTGATGACGAACGGCCTAAGCCCCATGGTTATTCACCGGCTTAACCATGCACAAGGACCAAATATTACCGATCCCTTCCAGCATCTCCACCCAACCCTCGAAGCGATCCCTGCGCACGGCCTCCACCACGGAGGGTTTATACAAGGGAAAATAGGGCAGATCGCGGGCGATCAATTTCTGCATATCCATTACCAGCACCTGCCGTTTAATCGGGTCCATTTCGGAAGTGGACCGGTCGGCCAATCCATCGAAGGTGGAATTGTGGTATCCGCTCATGTTCCACCCCCGGGGTTTGTCGTTGGCCGAATGAAACAGGTTGCGCACATAATCCGGATCCAACCGCAATCGCCCGTACCCCAAGATGAAGGCATCGAAGTCGTGTTTGCCTTTGACTTGCTGAAGCAAGGAGGAAAAAGCCATGGGTCGGGAATAGGCGGGCATGCCCATTTTTCGAAGCCACTCTTGAATCATCAACCCGCTGGTGGCCCGATGCGGGTCGTAATCCGCCGGCGGCGTCAGGATGGTAAAGCGCCCCATGGGCCGGCCCCCGGGAAGCCGGATCGCTTTGGCCGGCTGTATGTTGCCGGCGGCATCCACCGGTGGTACCGCCCAGGTGTAACCCGCATCGGAGAGCAGTTGGAAAGCGGTTTTTATTCGGCGCTCCCGGCTCAACCCGTCTCCGTATCGCGGCAGGTCGGTGCAGCACCAGAAACGGTTCTCCGCCGGCACCACCGAAAACATTTTGGTTCCCTGCCCCTGGAGAATCCGCGAGACGATGAAATCCTTGTCGATCGTATAGGCCACCGCCCGGCGCAAGGCGACATCGTTGAAGGGCAGCCGCCGCAGGTTGAACCCCATAAAATAAAGGGCGCTCTTCTCGTTGGTAAACAGGCGTATGTCTTCGCGCCGGTTCAGATCCGCCATATAACCGGGCTGAATAGGCCACCAAAACATGTCGATGCTGCCTTTTTTCAGGGCCAGGATGGCCACATCCGACGTACCGAACACCGTGTAGACGAGATCGTCGAAGAAAGGCCCTAAAGTGTGACCATTGATGGCCTGGCCGGTGCCGAAAAAAAGGGGGTTTTTCTTGAGGTGTAAAAAGGCCCCCCGGCACCACTGTTCCAAGGTGAAAGGGCCGGTGCCCACGGGATGGTGTATCCGGTGGTTGATCAGAGTGGCCAGCGGTTTTTCGGTTGTCTTCGCTTTTTCAGCAATAGCCGACCATTCCTTTGCCTGAACGATGGGGGTGGCCAGGGTCCCACTGAGAAACGTTGCCATGGGTTTTTTCAGGTAAAAGGTCACCGTCCGGGCATCCGGCGTCTCGATACGTTCGATGAAACGCCATTTGGAAGCATAGCGGGGCACCTTGAAGGATTTAATCAGACGCCCGGTAAAAGCCACATCCCGGGAGGTGAACGGTGTGCCGTCCGACCATCGGGCAGACCTGAGAAAGATTGTGTAAGAGCGTGCATCCGGATCGTACATCGGCATGGATTCGGCCAGCCAGGGCACCAGATCCAAGGTCTCCGGGTCAACCACGTATAAGGGCTGATAGATCAGGGAAAGCACTTTGCGGGTGTTGGCGTCACTGGCCAGCCAGACATTGAGGGTCCTGGGTTCCTCGACCAGGCCAATCCGCAGTGAATTGGATCGGGTTCCCTCATGACAGGCAAAAAATGCGGTCGTCAGCAAGAACAACAGGATCAGGCAGCGCCTACGACGCTCCCAAATCATAATCAGACTCGCTTTCCAGGGGGCAGGTAATTGACTTTCCGTTCAATGAAATCGATCACTTTGGCTTCGAGGCGATCCTTGTTCAGTCGGTTGATCCGCGGGATGCCGCCCGGACTGACGCAGTTGACTTCCACCAGTTTGTCGTCAATGATGTCGATACCCACAAAATAGAGCCCGTCAGCGATCAACTTGTCCTTGATGACCTGACAGATCCGCTCTTCCTGCGCCGTCACCCGATGGGCGAGCACCGAACCGCCGGCATGGAGATTGGTGCGAAAGTCCCCTTTTTTGGGTTTTCGTCGCATGGCACCGATGATTTCACCGTTAAGCAGCAAGATGCGGATGTCACCGTTCTGCTTGACGCTTTTCAGGTACTCCTGCACCATGATGGGTTCACGCTGGGCGTAAGTTTTGTACGCCTGCACGTAATAGTGGATCAGGGAGTTGAGGTTCATCCGATCCCTTGTACTCACCTTAATCACGCCCTCGCCCCCGAACCGCTGCAGGGGTTTGACCACCATGGCTCCGCCGAAATCGTCGATGATCTTGCGCAGCCGGAAAGGGTCTCTGGACACATGGGTCTCGGGGATAATCTCCGGAAAGTTGAGGCTGTAAAGCTTGCTGTTTCCCATGATCTGACCGATGGTGCTGTTGAGAATAAGAACATGTTTGTTGACGGTCTGCAAAAACTCCATGGTCTGGTAGTTCAGCGGTGGGTTGCTGCGCAGAAACAGAGCATCGAGTTCGGTTATGGCTTCGAAAATCAGGTGGTCCTGCTCGGTGCAGCGGATGATCGCCTGCCAATATTGGTCGATGCTGAGTCCCGATTCTACCGTTATGTTGCGCATGCGCGCCACCACCTGGTCGCGACGGATGTATACATCGTGGGACTCTAAAAAATAGACCGTGTGCCCCCGCTCGTTGCACTCGTACATCAGGTGGCTGGTGGTCTCGTTTTCCGGCTGGATGCCTTCCAGCGGGTCCATTAGAAAAGCGATTTTCATGGAAGTGGCTACCCTCTGTGGGGAGATCGTGAGACGCTGCCTTTATTTACTTCAATTTAACTTTATTAGCAACCCACGGGTGCGGGTCGGCGAGGCATCCGACGTCACCGAACCTTTGCAATTGACACGATTGGGCAAAGTCACTATGTTTTCAACAGAAAAAAACACTCGGTACGAATCGTTCAGCACCCTCGAACGGTTTTTACGCAACCGGCAGCGGAAAAGCATCAATGTGACATGACCGATCCATTCCCGATTTCGATTCTGCCGGTCCACCCTCCTCGGGTAACAGCTGTCATACCACCCTTGACCTTGGCCCAGGCGAAAACGTTGTTCTCCGGAGGCACGGTAAGAACCTGCCGGAACGACGGCGGCCGGGGTGGGTTAAGCGATGGCGGCAGGCATTTTCTGGATTTGTTGGCGCAGTTGTCGGCACGCTTCGCTACGATCCATTTTCTCTGTCCGGATGAGATCAACCCGGCACGGTTAAAAGACCTGGCGGTGGCGTTTAAAGAACGACCAACCGGTTTTCACCTGTCTCTTTGCTGTATCATCAGCGATGATGTCGCTCCCGATCTCATCGAGATGGATGATAAACGTGCGATCGTCCACATTCAATGGCGCGTGACGGGCCCGTTGCCGGATTTTCGTTTCTTCAAAGTCTTTTCCCGGGCCGGCGTCTGGAACCACCTGGTCCTCGACGGCGCGGCGGCTTCACCGGAAAACGGCAAGGCCGTCTCCCGCCAGCCCAACCTCATTCACTCCTGGGAAATGACCGAAGCGGACGACCAAACGGTTGATGTCAACAGAACCTATGGCCGGGTGCGTCCACTGCCCGGCCGGCCGCTATGGCAGGCCGCAAAGACACCGCTGGAGCGATTTTTACTCGCAGACCGGTTGACCAAGGACCATCTGCTCAGGCTGCGTATTGACGACGACGCCGACAGCCTCTATACGGTCGGCGACAGCCTCTTGTACCATTTCCTACCGCCGGACCAGTTACCGGCCGGCTATCTGGACGAAATCTGCGCGATGGTGGCGGCCGGAGGGACGGTGGCAACCACCCATGTCAGATCCAACCTGGAACGGGCCTTTCTCATCGGTTACGTGGAGGAACGAGGCGTCATCGTGGGCAACTCCAGCCTGAAGAACCCCAGACCCGCGTACGTCGACGACGTCCGCCGCCAGTCGGGACTTGACCTTTCCGGGTATGTCGAACGGGGTTACACCTCGGTGCGCCCCGAATACCGGGGGTTGGGTATGGGCACCACCCTTCTGGAAGGACTGACCCAACGGGCCGGTGATCGAAAGATCTTCTCCGTCATCGCCGAAGACAACGAAGCCACCAAGATCATTGCCACGCGTAACCGCACCCGTCAGGTGGCCACCTATTTCAGTGAAAAAGCCGGAAAATCAGTGGGCATCTGGATGCCGGAGAAGATGATCGACACCAAAGGGAGCAAGAGGTCGTAAGATGGGTATCCGCATCGGCATCATCACGGTTCGAGATCCCGACTACCACCCCAACCGCCGGCTGCTGGAAGCGGCCCGCGCGGCGGGTCACCAGGGGGTCCTCATCCATCCGTACCGCCTGTGGCCGAAGACGGCAGCGGGACGTCTGGGAACGACCGGAAAAGGTGCTTCCGCCCTGCCCGACGTGGTGCTGCCGAGACAGGGCGCCCAGATCGGCGATACCTGCCTGGCCCTGATCCGGCAGTTTCAGCTCATGGACGTGCCATTGGTCAACCATCTCGAGGCCATCACCATCGTCCGTAACAAATTTCTCACCCAGCAGATGCTGACGGCCGCCGGGCTACCCTGCCTGGATACCGTTTTCATCAATGATGCCTCGGGTTTTTTTCACGCCATCGATGAGCTGGGCGGCTACCCGGTGGTGGTTAAGCAGGTCAGCGAACGCCAGGGAGACGGGGTGTTGCGGGTCATCGATCCGGCGGATGCCCGGCATCGGGCCCTGCCGGCCCTTGATCGCAGCCGTGGGTTGATGATCCAACGTTACCTGCCACCGGAGAAACGCCTGGATATTCGGGCGCTGGTGATCGGCGGGGAATTGATTTGCTCGGCAGCGCTGGTTCCCGCTGAAGGCGATTTCCGGGCCAATTTCCACCTGGGCAGCGACATCCGGCCAACGACCCTTTCCGGCAAACTCGGGCAAACCGCGGTCACCGCTGCAACGGTGGTCGGATGCGACGTGGCCGGCGTAGACATGATGGTGGACGGTGAAGGCAGCCCGTTCATCGCCGAAGTCAACTACTCGCCGGGATTCAAGGGTATGGAGGCCGTCTCCGGCCTGGATATCGCCGGCCGGATCATCCACTTTGCCGCCGATCACTATCGGAAAAAAAAAGAACGCATGGGGATCTGAAATGAGACTGTCCAATTTTCATATGATAAAAACCGATGCGTTGATGCGGGCTGTCGCCACGGTCGATTTCGAGGATTGCGAGCAGCCGGTTCAAGAGATCTTCATCGAAACCGAGGAGGCATTTGCAAAGGACATTTTTCCCAATCCCCACGCCTTTGCCGTGGGCTGCATCATACCGGCCCTCTACTTTGGGGAGCGGCGGCTGGCCATCGACGATGCCATCTGTCCCCGGCTAAAAGAGGGGTTGGAGACAGTTATGGCCCTCATGCACCACTGGACCGGAGGCCGATTTCAGCCGTTAACCATCGATGCCCCGTTGGCCACCACGGCACGGCACTCAGAAAAAAACCGCCATGCGGGGATTTTTTTATCCGGGGGGATCGATTCCCTGGCCGCCCTCAAACAGATCATGAACAACTATGCCCCGACCCACCCCGGCCGTCCCAAGGACGCCCTGCTGGTCCATGGCTTCGACATCGGCGGCGTGATCGAACGCGGGGCCAAATACCCCGTATTCGAGCGGGCCAAGGCAGCCATGGCCCCTGTGGCCGCAGCCGCCGGTCTGACCCTGGTTCCCATCTACACCAACATCCGCCACCTGTGCGACGACCGCGATCTGTGGCTCAACCGGTTCTTCGGCGCCGTACTGGCCGCCGTCGTCCACGCCTTTTCCCCACGCATCGATCTGGCCTGGCTGGCCTCATCCTACGACATCCCCCACCTGCACCCCTGCGGCTCCCACCCCCTGCTGGATCCGGAATACAGCAGTGCCGACCTCCAGATCCGCCACCGGGATGTCGGCTTGTCCCGCATGGAAAAATTGAGAATCGTGGCCGACTGGGATGTGGCCTTCCAGAATTTCCGCGTCTGCCTGGCCAACGTACCGGACAAGCTCAACTGCGGTCGCTGTGAAAAGTGCGTGCGTACCATGCTGGAACTCGAAGCCCTGGGGCTGCTGGACCAAACGCAAGCGTTTCAGGAAAATGCGGTGGATGCAGCCTGGCTGGATGCCTTCAGCATCACGATCCGGGTGAGAGAACCCTTTTACGAAGAACTCATCGAACCGTTGAAAGCCCGCGGCAGGAAGGACCTGGCGCAAAAGATAAAAGGGAAACTATAGGTGTCTTCACCCGATTTTCTCTTCGGCCCGGTTATTACTCATTATTGTGGACGATTGGATCGTACCGGCGTTTTGCCGAAAAGGCGCAATAAGAAAACACGAAACGAGTCAGTCACTGCGCCTTTGTTTTTCCAAGGCCCTTAGGGCTCGCGCAAAAATAACTTCACATTTTTGCATCTCAGCTTCAGCCCATCTTTGGCTGATACCTCACTCTCAAAAGCCTCGAAATAGC
>JGI24023J19991_10001985_pt1 | contig 15201 bp, 12 predicted proteins | sample Cruoilmetagenom1_FD_19991 | JGI IMG/M metagenome (IMG submission 19991) | reverse complement strand
CACTAACAATTGATGCAGAAGAAAATGATTCAATTGATTTATCTATGTTTACAGCGGATAATGCTGATGTTGATGTAATAGATTTCACAGATAGTCAAGATCAAACTATCACTATTGAACTTGATGATATAGTAGATTTAACTGACGATGACAATGATTTAGTCATCAAAGGAGATAATGGTGATATTATTAATTTAGATAAAAATGAAGGTTGGGAACGATCGGATACAACAACTAATATTGATGGTGAAGATTTTACAGAATATACAAATGCAAATAATGATACGATATCTGTATTTATAGATAATGACTTAGATACTACAGGTCTAAATTAACAAGAGAGTTTTTTACTCCCTTGTTATACAATACAACTATGACTGAAAAAGAATATAAGAATGAGATAACTTCTTTAAAAGCACAAATTAAAGCTTTAGAAAACTCTTCACAAAAAGAGTGCGATCAACACAATAAAATCTTAACTCAACAGTCAAAAATGGCAGCTATGGGTGAAATGATAGGAAACATTGCACACCAATGGCGACAACCTTTGATGGAACTCTCTTCTATACTTATAAATGCTGAAGCAAAAATACGAATTAAAGAAAACATATCAAATGATGATTTTGGAAGTGATTGATAAATCAAATCATATTTTAAAATATATGTCAAATACTATTGATGACTTTAGAAATTTTTTTGCAAAAGATAAAGAAAAAACACAATTTAAAATCTCAGAACAGATAAAAAGAACTGTAAATATTTTAAGTAGTACTTTAGATAATAAAAATATTAAAATCAATATCATACTTAAAAATAATCCAACTATATATGGCTACCAAAATGAATATTCACAAGTGCTTATAAATATCATCTCAAATGCAAAAGATGTATTAATACAAAGAGGCATTAAAGACGGACTTATAGAGGTAAAAGTATATGAACAAGAGAGACTTTGTATCACAGAAATTTTAGATAATGGTGGAGGGATAAGTGAAAAATATATTGATGATATTTTCAAACCTTTTATGACTTTTGAAAAGAAAGATGGTACAGGTATTGGACTTTTTATGTCAAAACTTATCATTGAAAACAATATGCACGGAACATTAACTGCTTCAAATGAACACAATGGAGCAAAGTTTTTTATCACTTTACCCGTGGTATGATTTTATTCGACTGTATTTATGTAGTACCCTATTCCTGAAACATTTTTAATAACATCTTTACCAATTTTTACTCTTAGTTTATGTAAAAGTGATTTTAAAGCTGCATCTGTTGCATAATAAGAATCTTCCCAAATAAAATTTTTNATCTCTAAGGTTGGCAGTGTTCTGTGTCTGTTTTTGATTAAAAAATCTATCATATTTGTTTCACTTGTAGAGAGTTTTNTTACACTTTCTTCTTCATACAGAACTTTATNTAATATATCATATTTAATAGTTTGACTTAAATATACAAATCGTTTTTCATTTGACTGTATCTCTTCCAATGCTAATAATAATGAAATTTCCAACTCTTTATAAGTGATAGGTTTTGTAATATATTCTACAAGTTTTAACTTAGCAGCTTCCAATAAAAACTTTGTATCTGTATGTGCAGAAAGCAAAATAATTGGTATTTTTTTATCTACTTGTCTTATTTTTTTAGTAAATTCTAAACCACTCATCTCCCCAAGACTAATATCACTTAATATAATATCTGGCTTATTTTTTGAAAAGTAGTTCAAAGCCTCTTGTGCATTAGAAAAGGCAAAGACCTCTTTACATAACAACTGCAAAGTCTCCGTGAGTTTTTTTCGTATATTATCTTCATCTTCTATATAAAGTATAGACTTAGTTTGCAATAATTTTAAACTTGATTTTGCATTATTCATAAAATGATTGTATCATAAAATAGTTTCAAAAAGGTTGTTAAAATCATAAAAAATATTATCTTAGTTTTAAAAATATTTAGTTACAATAGAATATATTTATAGGAATTATTTATGGTTAAAGTTTTTATCTATTCTATTATTGTTACAACTATAGTCTTTACTATATTATATGCAAGTATGCCTGTAAATATTACTTTGGAACAACTTATAAAAATAGAAAAGAAATATGGAGAAAAAGCAAAAAAAAGAGTCTTGTTATGGGATAAAATGCTTCAAAGTGCAAAAGATAAAAAAACTTTGGAAAAACTCAAAATAGTAAATGACTTTTTTAATAAAATAACCTATAAAAGAGACAGTCTTCATTGGAAAAAAAATGATTATTGGGCTTCTCCTTTTGAATTTTTAGGAACTGGTGCAGGTGATTGTGAAGACTATGCAATTGCTAAATATTTTGCATTGAGACAATTAGGTATTGCAGATGCAAAACTAAAAATTACTTATGTCAAACTAAAAAGAAGTCATACTAAATTTGAAGAAGCACATATGGTGCTAAACTACTATCATAAAGTAGGCAAAGCACCCATAGTTTTAGATAATATCAACAAAAAACTAAAACTCGCAACCGCTAGAACTGATTTAAAACCTGTTTATAGTTTTAATGCAGCAGGATTATGGAAAGCACAAAACAAAGGAAGAACAGAAGTTAGTGTAGGAAGTAACAATCTAAAAAATTGGAAATCTATGATGGAGAGAATATAATGAGAAGAATAAAACAAACACTAGGAGAACCTTATGTCATTATCTAAACAACTATATATAATAATATCTTTTATATTCTTTATGATATTTGCTGGAAATTTTATAATAAGTGTAAAAAATACAAAAGAATATTTAGAGATAGAGTCAACAACAAAAGCTCAAGATACTGCTACAAGTTTAGGTATGAGTTTAAAACCATTTATTTCAAATAAAAAAGACCCTGAAATTAAGTCAATCATAAGTGCTATTGCAAACAGAGGTTTTTATAAAGAGATACGGCTAGAAGATATAAGTCACTCTTTTAGTGAAGAAGATTTAATAGACAATAGTCCAGATATTGATGGTGTAGATTGGGAAATATCTCAAGTTGAAGTTGATCCAAAGAGTGGTTTTATAGAAAAAAGTAGTTCTGACCAAGAACTCACAAATCAACTTGCTCTTTTAGAAAATGAAGATGTAGAACAAGTTAAAACTGAGAAAACAACTTATACTTTTAAGCCTAGCAAAGACTTTATTGATGGAGACAATATATATATAAAATTTCAAGCTACTAAAGATGGAAAAACTATTAATACTACAGCAACATTAAATATATCAAAAAATATTATCAAAATCTTAAGGGCTGAAAAATTTGATTATGTACCTCAATGGTTTATAAATCTTATTCCTTTGAAAATGTCTGAAATGAAAAGTGAAATTAGTAATGGTTGGAATCCTAGTGCTATTATCTATGTTAGTGCAAATGCTGGTGATGCTTATGCAAAACTTTATGAACAGGTAAAAGGTGCTATTCTTTATGCAATTGTTGCATTTACATTTTCTATTATACTTCTTGTAATATTTTTAAGATTTATTTTAAAACCATTAAAAAATATAGAAAGTTTAGCCCAGTCTATCTCTCAAGGTAAATTTTCTATTATTAAGCATTTGCCATGGACAACTGAACTTAAAAATGTCTCTCTTGCTATGAATGATATGTCAACTAAAATTGAAGGCGTTATTAAAAAACTTAACGCAAATCTAGAAAAAATGACAAACAAACTTTCACAAGATGATTTAACAGGATTAAGTTTAAGACAAACATTTGAAACTGATATGAAAAAAATGTTTATTGCAAAAAGTGTAGGATATGTTTTTGTTGTTAAAATTGATGATTTAGGTTCTTATGCTAAAAATCATACAAATCAAGAAGTAGATAAATACCTTATTTCATTTGCAAATATTCTCAAAAATCTTTCTACTAAAATTACTGCTTATAGATTTTTTGGTTCAGAGTTTGCTATGATAGCGAAAGATATAGAAGAGAAAAACTTAGTGAATATTATAGATAAATTCAAACTTCAATTAGAACAATTTTCGTCAGATTTTCATGTAACAGATATTGCACATATAGGGGGAACACCTTTTAATCCAATAGGAACAACTCCAGGTATAGTCGCTAGGGCAAATGAGGCTTATGAAAAAGCAAAACTTATAGGAGCAAATGAAGCTTTTATAAGAGATGATAATGACTTAGCAAGAGATATGAATGAATGGAGAGATTTAGTTTTTGATATTATAGATAATGAGAAATTTGATATTGGATATATTGGTCAAGCCTACTGTTTGGATATGAAAGATCAAAATCTTATTGTGATGGAAGAAGCCTTTACCCAAGCAAAAGATAAAAACAATGAACCAATACCAATTGGTACTTTTGTATCAATTGCAGAAAAATATGATAAGATATTAGATTTTGATAAAGCTGTAGTACAAAAAGTTATTAAACATATCAAAACATCAAATATCACACATAGCATCTCTATTAATTTATCTTTAGATTCAGTATTTGATATAAAGTTCAAAAACTGGTTAAAAGATTGTATTTTAGAAAATAAAGAGATAGCTTCACAACTTGTTTTTAGTGTTACTGCTTATGGTGCTGCAAAAGATATGGAAAAATTCAAATATTTTATTGAAGCTATACATAGTGCAGGAGCTAAAATTATCATTAAAAGATTTGAAACTAAATTTATTCCACTTGACCATATTAAAGATTTTAATCTTGATTATATAAGACTTGCTAGAGATTATACAGATGGAATTTGTAAAGATTCAGGTAAAAAAGGATTCGTAGAAGCGATGCAAGAGCTTTCAACACTACTTACTATTAAAGTATTTGCAGAAAATGTAAAAGATGATAATGATTTTAATGTAGTAAAAGATATAGGACTTTATGGAGCTAGTAGGTAGATACTAGTTTCATTTAAGAACTAATTGATATCCTAACTTAGAATAGTTTTTAATACTCTCTTTGCCTATTTTATTTCGTAGTTTATTAATCAAACTTTTTAAGGCTCCTTCTGATGCAAATGTATCTTCCCATATAGTATAAAGTATTTCATCTGAACTTACAATGCTATTTTTATTATCTAAAAAAAGTTTTAATAGCTTTAACTCTGTAGCTGTTAACTTTTCTGTTTTTTCTTTATTGAAAAGTAGCTTATTTTTTAAATTGTATTTAATTCCACTAATAAACTCTATTTCTAAAGCCCCGTTACTTATAAGCTGTTCAACTGATAATTTTATCACCTTATGTAACGATTCAAAATTTATGGGTTTTAGTAAATATTCTATAAGATTTAATTTTATAGCCTCAAATAAAAATTCTTTATTTGAATGAGCCGTTAAGAGTATAATTGGTATATACTTGTTATGAGCTCGAATATTTTTTATAAAATCTATTCCACATTTCCCAGCAATATCTATATCACTTATTATAATATCTATATAGCTTTTTTCATATATATTTAATGCTTCTTCTACTGTAGCTACAGACACTACATTATTTGAAATCAACTGTAAAGATTTTGTTGTATACTCTCTTGTTATTGCATTATCTTCTAGATAGAGTATAGTAATATTTTTAATTATCTTATTCATTTTAGTATTATATCAAATATATGTTATTAATTAATTATAATAATAAAAATTAATAAAAAAATTATATATTAGAACCTTTTAGCAACTTTTTTGTAATATAATCAATTATTAAATTATTATAGAAAAGGTTATTATGACACAAAAATTAAAATATTGCTTTTTATTAGGAGTTTTTTGTTCTGTAAATATTCAGGCAAATAGCTTAAGAAACAGCGTTGAGGATACATTAAATTCAAATCCTTCAATTATTGCAGAACATCTCAATAGAGATGCCTATGAAATGTATATCCATCAAGAAGAAGCTGACTATTTACCTACTCTTGATTTAGATGCATTTTTAGAAAAGTCTAAAACTGAAAACAGACCAGACACACCACCACCAATAGAAGGGTGGAGTGAAAAAAATGGATGGAATGTTATATTAAAACTTGAACATGTACTTTATGATGGAGGACTTACTCCAAGTCAAGCACAAGAATTTAGACATAAATACGATTCTAATAAATATAGAAGTTTATATAGTGTTGAAAATACTATTTTAGATACTGTCAATGCTTATTTAGATTTAGTAAGTCGACAAGAACTTGTAGCCCTTTCAAAATATAATATTACAACTCACGAAAACTATCTAACTATTGCAAAAGAGAAAGAAGAGATAAGTGGAGAAGTATTAGAAACACATCAAGTAAACTCAAAATACCATTCAGTATTAGATAGGTTTTTAGAACAAGAAAATGAACAAAAACAAGCTCTTAGCTTATATAAAAAACTTGTAGGGAAAGAACTAAATGGTAATATTTGTAGACCTGTTGTAAATGAAACCTTTTTACCTCCTAGTTTGAGTGAAGCAATTAAAGTAGGTGTTAGAAGAAGTTACAAAGTTCAAGAACAAATTGCAAAAACAAAAGAACAAAAAGAAAAAATAATTCAAGAAAAAGCGGGATTTAAACCCACATTAAAAGTACAATTGCAAAGTGAACTTGATAATGATCTTGAATTAGATGAAAATGGAAGACAAGATATTTATAGTGCAAGGCTTTATCTAAGTTGGAATCTATTTAATGGTGGAAAAACTTATTATATGACACAAAAAGAGAAGCTTTTCCTAAAAGAGGAACAAAAAAAGCTCGATGATATTACAAATGAAGTAATAGATGAGATAAAAGAATCATATAATACATTTTATAATCTACAAAAAAGAATTAAAAATATTAATATGTATGTAGAAGATAATTTTAATATCTTATCTGTGTATAAAAAACAACTAGCTGATGGGACTAGAACATTTATAGATATTTTAAATGCAGAATCTGAATTTTATAGATCAAATATAGATAAAATAGAACAAGAATTTGATTATGTATCAGCATATTATAATTTATTATCCAATATGTCTATGTTGAGTGATGTGATTTTAATGCAAGAAAAACAAACTTGTGATAAATATGTTTTTGTTCCAAGAGATACTGAGCCAAAAATTGATTCTGAAGATGATGGCTTAAGTGAAGATTTATTAGATATGTTTGATGAAACCCCAATTCCAACACCAGAACCTAAAAAAGAGGAAAAAAGTGAACAAATAGATATTGATACAAGACTTGATAAACTATATAATGAAAAAGAAGAAAGTAGTGAACAAAAAGAAAATATAGAAACTTTATCTTTAGATTCAACTATAAATGAAACAAAAAAAACAAGTAATAAAAAATAATGTGTTGCATTTAATTAAATTGAAAAATTGGCATATATAATGGAAGATATAAATATTAAAAATGATGTGATGAAAGAGAGACGAACGGTAGATTCTTTATTGGAGTGTTTATCTTTTATCTCAATCTTTTATCAACGACATACTTCAAAAGACTCACTTGTTTCAGGTCTTCCGATTCACAACAACTCTATGTCTATTCAAGATTTTTTAATCTCTTCAAAAAGAATAGGACTTATCTCAAAAGTAGTTAAAAGAGAACTTCGTGGTATCTCTACACTAGCACTCCCTGCTGTATTAATTCTTGAAAAAGAGAGAGCTTGTATTTTACTAAATTTTGATTTTGAAAAAAATGAAGCTAAAGTTATCATCCCAGGATTAAGTGATGGTGAAACTACAATGAGTATTGACGCCTTAGAAGCAGAATTTACAAAACAGGTTATTATTATTAAACCTACTTACAAATTTGAGAATAAAGTTTCAAATGATATAGTAATACCAAAACCAAACCATTGGTTTTGGGGTGCATTAAAAGCAAATCTGCCTATCTATAAAAAAGTGATAGTTGCTGCAATTTTTATAAACCTTTTTGTACTAGCAATGCCTTTATTTATGAAAAATGTTTTTGATAGGGTTCTACCAAATAATGCTATTGAGACACTTTTAGCTATGACATTTGGTATAGTTTTTATCATGATTTTTGATCTTATATTTTCACTTTTAAGGGCATATTATTTAGGAAAAGCTGGTAAAAAAGCTGACTTAATAATGAGTAATAAGATTTTTGATCAGCTACTTAATATAAAACTAAGTGAAAAACCAAATTCTACAGGACAGTTTGTAAGTAGATTGCAATCTTTTCAAAGTGTAAGAGACTTTTTTACAAGTGCAACAATTGCGACACTTGTTGATATCCCTTTTACACTATTATTTATAGCAGTAATTTTTTATTTTGCAGGTGTATTGGGTTGGATTAGTATTATAACTATTATACTTGTTTTAGGTCTTTCTTGGTCAATGAAAAATAAAATTAAAGAGGTAGTAGAGAAATCAGCAAAAGAGGAACAACTAAAACAAACTACACTCAATGAGGCAGTTGCTGGGCTAGAGATTATTAAAAGTGTTAAAGCTCAAAATAGAATGAAAACACATTGGGATGCTTCTTTAAACCAAACACTCTATTACGGTGAAAAGTCACAAATGTTTTCACAGTTTACAACACTTACAACAGGACTCATCTCAAAGTTATCAAATATAGCTATTATTGTTGCTGGGGTATATCTGTCTCTTGAAGGCGAGATGAGTATGGGTGGTATAATTGCTGCTATGATGTTAAATGGCCGTGTAATTGCTCCTATTTCACAAATAGTGGGGATGGTTATTCGATATGACCAAACTATAATTTCAATGAATAATATAGAAGAGATTATGAGTATGGAAGTTGAAAATAATGGTAAAAACTATATAAGTCGCCCAAGTCTTAATGGCAATATTGAATTTAAAAATGTAACTTTTGCTTACAAAGGTCAAAACTTTGAAACTTTAAAAGATATAAACCTTACTATTAAACAAGGTGAGAAAGTGGCTATATTAGGAAGAATAGGTTCAGGAAAATCAACTTTATCAAAACTTATTATGAATCTTTACACTCCAAATAATGGTTCTGTATTAATTGATCAAACTGATATACGACAAATTGATCCTGTCGATTTAAGACGCTCTATTGGGTGTGTTCCACAAGAGCCATTTTTATTTATGGGAAGTATTAAAGATAACATAACTATTGGGGAACAATATGTTACAGATGAAGAGGTTATAGAAGCGGCAAAAGCAGCAGGTGTTCATGATTTTCTAGGAAGACATGAAGCTGGATATGACCTTCTTGTAGGAGAAAGAGGGGAAGGCTTAAGTGGAGGGGAGAGACAAGCAGTAACACTAGCACGAGCAATTATAACTAATCCAAATATATTGATATTTGATGAGCCTACAAATTCTATGGATAAACAAACAGAAAATACTTTTATGAAAAAGATGTCAAATCTTATTCAAGATCAAACTGTTATTATTATTACCCATAAAATGTCTATTTTATCACTTGTAGATAGAGTTATTGTTTTGGACGATGGTAAGATTGTGGCTGATGGACCAAAAGAAACTGTACTTAAAAGTAAAGGTGAATCATAATGTTTAAAATAAATGAAAATGATGTAGGATTTGTAAACTCATTATATGGTCATGCCTATGATAAACCAAAATTCAAAATTGATTTATTGTTTATAAGTATTGTTACAATAATTATTGGATTAATAATTTGGGCAATGATAGCTGAAGTTGATGAGATGGCAAGGGGAGAAGGGAAAGTTATCCCTTCTCATAAAATACAAAAAGTGCAAAACTTAGATGGTGGATTGATTTCAGAAATACTTGTAAAAAGTGGAGAACATGTGCTTCAAGATCAAGCATTAATGAAAATAGATACAACAAGGTTTCAAGCATCATTAGAAGAAGCAAAAGAGCAAAATATAGCTCTTCTTGCAAAAAAAGCCAGATTAAATGCACAGTTAAATTATAATCCATCAAAGAAAAAAGAGGCTATTAATTTTCCTAATGAGTTAGTAGAGCTTAAAAAATACACAGCAATAGAGATACAAATTTATAATAATAATATTGATGAGTACAAAAGTTCATTAAAAATTTTAGAACTACAATTTGAACAAAAAGTGCAAGAACAAAAAGAGATAGAATCTAAAATACAACAACTTAAAAAAAGTGTAGCTCTTGTATTACAACAATTAAAAACTATTAAAAGAATGGTAAAATCAGGTTCAAAATCAAAAATTGAATTATTAAATTTACAAAAAGAATACAATACACTTGATGGTGATTTAAACTCTGCTGTACTTTCACTTCCTAGGTCAAAATTAGCTATTTCAGAAGCAGAAAATAAAATTCTAGAAAAAGTAAAAGGTTTTAAATCAAATAGCTATAAAGAGTTACAAGAGGTAACTTCAGAACTCAATAAAATAGATGCAAGACTTATATCTGAAACTGATAAATTAGAAAAAACAATTATACGCTCTCCTGTAGATGGTATTATAAAACAGATCAATATCAATACCATTGGTGGTGTAGTAAAATCTGGAGTTGATCTTATTGAGATAGTTCCAGATAGTGATATTTTACTTATTGAAGCTAAAATAGATCCTAAAGATATTGCATTTATATCTCCATCACAAAAAGCAATTGTAAAAATAACTGCATATGATTTTTCAATCTATGGGGGATTGGAGGGAAAAATTATTGAAATATCTGCAGATAGTATCAAAGATAAAGAGAGCAAAGATGAGAAAAGTTACTACCAAGTTACAGTAAAAACTAATAAAAACTACCTAGAAAGAGATGGAGAAAAACTCCCAATTATACCAGGTATGATTGCAAGTGTTGATATTTTAACAGGGAAAAAAACAATTATGGATTTCTTTTTAAAACCAATAATTAAAATTAAAGAAGGATCTTTACATGAAAGATAAATTAAATACAAGTAGGAGAAAAAGCAATATGAAAAAGAGTTTATTAACATTAACAATGGTTTCCATTATATTAGGTGGTTGTACAGCTACAAATGAAGTGGCAAAAAACAATGAGACAACACAAGTTATTTCAAATGATTTTATAGATGAGATGGCACTTCATGATGCAGTAAGAGCAAGAGATTTAAAAGCGGTTCAATTTTTAATTAATCAAAAAAGTGATTTAAATAGAAAAGATATTTATGGATATACTCCATTGCATATTGCAACAAGATTAAAAGAATATGAGATTACAAAACTTTTAATTGAAAATGGTGGAAATGTAAATACACTTGATAACTATCAAGACACACCTCTTTTAGATTCTACAAGAGATAATTACACAGAACTCTCAAAATTACTTATTTGCAATGGGGCAAAAAGAGATGTGGTTGATACACATAAAATGTCACCACTACATAATAGTTCAAAAAACAATAATATTATCATCTCAGAAATGTTAAGAGCAAAGAACTTAGACCCATATTGTAATCCAAAAGAAAATATTGCATTACAAGAGCCTATTGAAGAAGAAGCTATACAAATAGAACAAGTAACTCCAAACTTTGTAGGTTTATACGATGCACTCATGGAGGAGTTTAAAAACGATTTAGAACCTTGGAATGCAGAACTTACAAAAGATGATTTACTTTTAAAATTTAATAATCCTATAGCACTTTTTGAAGTAAATAAAAGTGAACTCAAATCTGGATTTACAGATATTTTAAGTGACTTTTTTCCAAGATATTTAAAAATTGTAGAACAATACAAAAATGAGATACAAGAGATAAGAATAGAGGGTCACACCTCTTCTGAATATACACGAGCAAAATCTGCTGAAGAGAGATATAGTTTAAATAAAAAACTATCAACTAAAAGAGCAAATGAAGTAAGAGAATATACAGTGAATGAAGCATCAAAAAATAGTGACATAAGTAAAGAATGGATTGAAAATACTTTTAAGCCTTATGGTATGTCGTATGATAATCTTATTATGAATCCTGATGGAACAGAAAACGCTGAAGCATCAAGAAGAGTTGATTTTAAAATAATTAAGATTGTACAATAAAAGTTAAAAGGGATAAAATGAAAAAAATATTATATATCGCGGGTCTATTATCAATAGTTTTTTTTAATGGATGTAGTTCTAAACTATCACATGACTCAGTAGTAACAGTAAATGGCAAAGAGGGATTACTAAAAGATTCTTCAAAAGTTTCTATAAAACCTATTTATAAAAAAATTTATAGATTTGAAGGTAATGATTCAACATATCCACATCCAAATTATATAAATATTCACTGGATAGAAAATACAGGTAATAACACCTATGCAATAGTTGAAAACATAGATGGTAAATTTGGTATTATTAATAAAGATGGGAAACTTCTTTTAAAAGTAGTATATGATTCAATTGGAAGATTTTATAATGGATTTGCTAAAGTTGAAGTCAACAATAAATTTGGTCTCATAAATGAAAATTTTGAAGTTGCAGTAAAACCTATTTATGATGATATTTCAGAATTTACTTATGATACTATCGTTGTAAAAAAATTTGGGAAATATGGATGTATAGATAAAAATCTAGAGCTTAAGATTAGCCCTATTATGGATATGATATACCTACAACAAGAAGGATTTAAAAGAGTTGAACAAAATGATAAATGGGGATTTGTAGATAAAAATTGTAACTTTTTAGTAAAACCAACATATGTGTATGCTAACGATTTCTCAAATGGTTTTGCAAAAGTTAAAAATGGTAAAAATTGGGGATTTTTAAATACAAACGGAGAGTTTTTAACTGATCCTATCTTTGAAGATGCTGATAAATTTTAGTTTTTATTTTAAAATAGTTTAAAAGCAATTTTTAGCTAAAATTCCAACTCTAAAGAAAATTAAATTCATTTTAGAGAAGAATAGGATAAAAATTGCAAGACAAAATAAGAAACTTCAGTATTATAGCTCATATTGACCATGGGAAAAGTACATTAGCTGATAGAATTATACAAGAGTGTGGTGCTGTTGCAAATAGAGAGTTAAGTACTCAAATGATGGATACCATGGATATTGAACAAGAGCGTGGTATTACTATTAAAGCACAATCGGTACGACTAGACTATGTAAAAGATGGTGAGCATTATGTTCTTAATCTTATTGACACGCCAGGACATGTCGATTTTTCTTATGAAGTAAGTAGAAGTTTAGCTTCTTCTGAGGGTGCTTTACTTATCATCGATGCTACTCAAGGAGTTGAAGCTCAAACAATCGCAAATGTATATATCGCTATGGAAAATGACCTTACATTGATGCCTGTAGTAAATAAAATAGATTTACCATCTGCTGATCCTATGAGAGTGTTAGAAGAAACTGAAGAAGCAATTGGGCTTGACTGTACAGCACACAATCTAATTAGTGCAAAAACAGGTGTTGGGGTAAAAGATTTAATTGACGCAATCGTTGATACTATTCCCCCTCCATGTGGAGATGAAAATGCTCCTACAAAAGCACTTATCTATGATAGTTGGTTTGATAACTATCTTGGTGCCTTAGCACTAGTGCGAGTGTATGATGGAAGTATTAAAAAAGGGCAGATGCTTAAGATGATGAATACAAAAGTTGAACATAAAGTGCTTGATCTTATGTATCCACATCCTTTAAAAAGACAAAACACAAATGAGATCCAAACAGGTGAAATTGGTATTGTTGTATTGGGAATAAAAACAACAGAAAGTGTTGTAGTAGGTGACACTATGACAGATGCAAAGAATCCAACAGCAGAAATTATCGATGGATTTGAACCTGCTAAACCATTTGTATTTGCAGGACTTTACCCAATAGATACAGATAAATTTGAAGATTTAAGAGATGCTTTAGAAAGACTTCAATTAAATGATAGTTCTATTAGTTTTGAGCCTGAGAGTTCGGCTGCACTTGGAAGTGGATTTCGTACAGGATTTTTAGGGATGCTTCATATGGAAGTTATCAAAGAAAGACTTGAGAGAGAGTTTAATCTTGACCTTATAGCAACAGCACCAACCGTTGTATATAAAGTCTTAACAACTTCAGCTGAAGAACTAATGATACAAAACCCATACGAATTACCTGCTGTGAATCATATCGAAACAATTTTTGAACCTTATGTAAAAGCAACTGTTTTGGTACCTGATGAATTTTTAGGAAATGTTATAACACTTCTTAACAACAGACGTGGTATCCAAAAGAAAATGGATTATATCAATAAAAGAGTTCTGTTAGAATATGATATCCCTATGAATGAAATAGTAATGGACTTTTATGATAAACTAAAATCTACCACAAAAGGGTATGCAAGTTTTGATTATGAGATTACGGGGTTTAGACCAGGAAATCTTAAAAAACTAGATGTATTAGTTGCTGGTGAAGCTGTTGATGCTTTAAGTATTATTGTTCCAGAAGAGAAAGCTCAATCACGAGGAAGAGTTTTTGTAAAACAACTCAAAGAACTCATTCCAAGACAACTTTTTGAAGTAGCTATTCAAGCAAGTATTGGAAAAGATATTATTGCACGTGAGACTGTAAAATCAACAGGAAAAAATGTAACTGCGAAATGTTATGGTGGAGATATTTCAAGAAAAAGAAAACTTCTTGATAAACAAAAAGCAGGTAAGAAACGAATGAAATCTATAGGGAAAGTAAATGTTCCTCAAGAGGCTTTTATGGCGGTACTGAAACTAGATTGATGCTAATAATTGGAATGACCCAATATGTTGGGGATTAAGTCAGAATTAAATTAAAAAGTAACTTTAACCAATTATATCGTATAATATAAAATAACTTATACGACTAAGTAAGAAAGGTTAAAAAATGTCCGCAAAAATAACACTTTATTCTGATGAAGATATTATTAAAAAGATAAAAGAATATGCGAAAGAACACAATACTTCGGTATCGCGAATAGTAAATAAGTTTTTTAAAACTTTACTATTCGATAATAAAACTAATCATAAAGAAAATGCTAGCATATCTACTAGCCTATATGGAATATTAGAAAATAGTAATATCAAAGATGATGATTATAAAAACTATTTAGAGAGTAAATATCTTTGAAAATACTACTAGATACCAATATTGTTTTAGATTTATTATTAAAAAGGGAACCTTTTTGTAATGACGCATTAGAAATATTTTCTTTTATTGAGACACAAGAGGTAAAAGCTTATCTCTGTGCTACAACAATTACTACTATATACTATCTTATATCTAAACAATTAGGCAAATCAAAAGCAGATAAAATTATAGAAGATATTTTACAACTTTTCAATATATCAGATGTAAATAAAGATGTATTAAAAGATAGTATAAAAAATAATGGCAAAGATTTTGAAGATAGT
>JGI24023J19991_10001983_pt1 | contig 15212 bp, 10 predicted proteins | sample Cruoilmetagenom1_FD_19991 | JGI IMG/M metagenome (IMG submission 19991) | reverse complement strand
AATGAATCTCAAAAAGAAGCCGTTTTACAAAAAAACGGAGCTATGATTATTATAGCCGGTGCCGGTTCTGGTAAAACACGTGTATTGACCTACCGTATTGCTCATTTAATGAATCAAGGTGTTGATGCCTTTAGTATTTTAGCCTTGACTTTTACCAATAAAGCAGCTCGTGAAATGAAAACTAGAATTGCACGAATGGTTGGTGATAGTGAAGCTAAAAATTTATGGATGGGTACTTTTCATTCTGTTTTTGCAAGAATTTTACGCTCTGAGGCGGATAAATTGGGATATCCAAGAAATTTTACGATTTACGATACGCAAGATTCCGTTCGTTTAATTTCTTCTATCATTAAAGAGATGGGTTTAGAGAAAGATCGATACAAACCAAAACAAGTTTTAAGTCGTATTTCTTCATTTAAAAATAGTTTAATTACCGTAAAAGCGTATTATCAAACTCCTGAATTAAAGGAAGCAGATGTCATGGCAAATCGTCCTAAAATTGGCGAAATATACCATCAATATGTTGAGCGTTGTTTTAAAGCAGGTGCAATGGATTTTGATGATTTATTATTGAGAACCAATGAGTTACTTACACGTTTTCCTGATGTGTTGGCAAAATATCAAGATAGATTTCGTTATATTTTAGTAGATGAGTATCAAGATACCAATCATTCACAATATTTAATAGTGAGAGCTTTAGCAGATAGGTTTCAAAATATTTGTGTGGTAGGTGACGATTCTCAAAGTATTTATGCATTTAGAGGAGCAAATATTCAAAACATCCTAAATTTTCAACGAGATTATGAAAATGTAAAGATTTATAAATTAGAACAGAATTATCGTTCTACAAGTACTATTGTACAAGCCGCAAATAGTGTTATCGAAAAGAATAAAACCAAACTCGATAAAGAAATTTGGACAGCCAATGGTGAGGGTGAAAAAATAAAAATAATGAGAACCTTGTCAGAAGGTGAAGAAGGTCGTTTTGTGGCGAATTCTATTTTTGACAATAAAATGAATCACCAACTCAAAAATGAAGCCTTTGCTATTTTATACAGAACCAATGCTCAATCAAGAGCTATTGAAGATGCTTTACGAAAAAAAGACATTACCTATAGTATATTTGGCGGTTTATCCTTTTATCAACGTAAAGAAATTAAAGATGTCTTATCTTATTTACGTCTGATTGTAAACCCAAACGACGAAGAAGCTTTAAAAAGAGTTATTAATTATCCCGCTAGAGGAGTTGGACAAACAACAATAGAACGCTTAAGTGTTGCTGCCAATCATTATAAAAAATCAATTTTTGAAATTTTAGAAGGTATAGATCAAATTGATATTAAAATTAATGGTGGTACAAAAATCAAGTTACAAAACTTTGTGATGATGATTAAAAGTTTTCAAATTGAAGCAGCTACAAAAAATGCCTTTGAAGTAGCCGAATTTGTGGTGAAACAAACTAAAGTTATCAAAGAATTAGAAAAAGATGCAGCTCCTGAAGCGGTAAGTAGAGTTGAAAATGTGCAAGAATTATTAAACGGGATTAAAGATTTTATAGATGTACAAAATGAAAAAGAAGAAGATAGTTCACTTTCCTTTTTTCTTGAAGATGTAGCATTAGCAAGTAGCATTGATAATGATAAAAATAAGGATGTAGATAGCGTTTCTTTAATGACCATTCACTTGGCAAAAGGCTTAGAATTTCAATATGTATATATCGTCGGTTTAGAAGAAAATTTATTTCCTTCTGCGATGAGTATGAATACAAGAAGTGAATTAGAAGAAGAACGTCGTTTGTTTTATGTAGCCCTGACCAGAGCTGAAAAGCAAGCTTATTTGTCTTATGCACATTCAAGATATCGTTGGGGGAAATTAATTGATTGTGAACCTAGTCGGTTTTTAGAAGAAATTGACGATAAGTTTGTTGATTTAATGGTGCCAAAAGTATCACCACAAATCAATAAATTTATTAATGAAGATATTTTTGGGAGTGTACCTCAAGATAAAATCAGATTTAAAAAACCTGTAAAAAGAGATTTTCACAAACAGAAAATAAAGCAAAAGAAAAAGCCAGAAACCATACAAATTAGTACACCAAAGAACCTTAAAAAGGTCAGTAATGTTGCAGGAAACTTGTTTGATAGTGATATTACTGTTGGTAATGTTGTTCGACATTCAAAATTTGGTAGAGGAGAGGTAATAAGTTTAGAAGGTTTAGGGTCTAATAAAAAAGCAGAAATAGTTTTTGATACAGCTGGGAAAAAGAAATTATTATTACAATTTGCCAAACTTAAAATTTTAGGATAAAGACATGTTATGAAAAAACATGTATAATTTGGGCTAAAGCATTATGTTTTACGTAAATATAATTGTTTCTTTGCACTTATAATATATAAAAAGAATATGATTGATTTTGATTTAGAGTACAATTCAGAAAGAGAACATTTAATTATACCTGAATATGGTAGGCATGTTCAGAAATTAGTAAACCATTGCGTAAAACTTGAAACTAAAGAAGAACGCAATAAAATGGCAAATGCTATTATTGAAGTTATGGGTAACTTACAACCGCATTTGAGAGATGTACCTGATTTTAAGCATAAGTTATGGGATCAACTTTTTATCATGTCAGATTTTAATTTAGATGCAGATTCGCCTTACCCTACCCCTTCAAAAGAAGAATTGACAGCTAAACCTGAAAAATTAGGGTATCCTAAATCAGCTTCAAAATATAAATTTTACGGTAATAATATTCAAACCATGATTGATACTGCATTGACGTGGGAAGAAGGAGAGCTTAAAGAAGCATTAGTTTACACTATTGCCAATCATATGAAAAAGTGTTATTTGAATTGGAATAAAGATACAGTTGATGATGCGGTGATTTTTAAACACTTGACAGAGCTTTCTCAAGGTAAATTAAACTTAAGTACAACTGATGAAACCTTATCTGAGAGTAAAAATTTACTAAGAAAAAAAGTTTCTAACAAGCACAAGAACAATAATAACAGTAAAGGAAAGTTTAGTAAGAGCAACAAATCAAACAAACCTTATAGAAAAAGGCAATAAATAAACTTTCAAAAATATATGGGTACTTTTAAAATAGAAGGCGGTCATCAACTAAAAGGTGAGATTACACCTCAAGGAGCAAAAAATGAAGCATTACAGATTTTATGTGCTGTTTTACTAACTTCTGAAGAAGTAATAATTTCTAACATACCAGATATTAGAGATGTAAATAAATTAATTGTTTTATTAGAAAATTTAGGCGTTAAAATTCAAAAGAAAGGACAGGGTGTTTATAGTTTTCAGGCCGGCAATATTAACCTTGATTATTTAGAAACACCAGAGTTTAAAATAGACGGAAGCGGCATAAGAGGCTCTATTATGATTGTGGGACCAATGTTGGCTCGTTTTGGTAGAGGATACATTCCGAAACCAGGAGGAGATAAAATTGGAAGAAGGCGTTTAGATACACATTTTGAAGGTTTTATGAAACTCGGTGCTGAGTTTCGTTATAATAAAGAAGATCATTTTTATGGTGTAGAAGCTGATACTTTAAAAGGTACATATATGCTTTTAGATGAAGCTTCTGTAACAGGTACAGCAAATATTGTTATGGCTGCTGTCTTGGCAGAAGGTAAAACTACTATTTATAATGCTGCATGCGAACCTTATTTGCAGCAATTATGTAAGATGTTAAATAGAATGGGAGCCAAAATTACTGGTATCGGTTCTAATATGATACATATAGATGGCGTAAAATCTCTTGGAGGAACTACACATAAAATGTTGCCCGATATGATTGAAATTGGGAGTTGGATTGGACTTGCGGCAATGACTAAGAGTGAATTGACTATCAAAGGAGTGAGCTGGGATGATTTAGGAGTAATACCAAATGTTTTTAGAAAACTAGGGATTACCGTTGAACGTGAAGGTGATGATATTCATATACCTGAACATAAGAATGGTTACGAAGTTCAAAACTATATTGATGGTTCTATATTGACTATTTCTGACGCTCCTTGGCCAGGTTTTACACCTGATTTATTAAGTATTATTTTGGTAGTGGCTACACAAGCAAGAGGTAGTTTACTGATTCATCAAAAAATGTTTGAGAGTCGTTTGTTCTTTGTAGATAAATTGATTGATATGGGTGCAAAAATTATTTTATGTGATCCACACAGAGCTACTGTTATTGGTCATGATTTTGAATCGAGCCTAAAAGCTACAACGATGACTTCACCAGATATTAGAGCAGGGGTTTCTTTATTAATAGCAGCACTTTCTGCTAAAGGTACTTCCACCATTCATAATATTGAGCAAATTGATAGAGGTTACGAACGAATTGATGAACGTTTAAGGGCTATCGGTGCAAAAATTGTTAGAATAGATTAAATTCCAAATTATTTAGAAATCATATTTCCAATTTATTTGACTTGTTTTATGGTTAAATTGGTATTAATCGTCTACCAAATAAATTGGGTTAGATGTATTTCTGTGTGAAATTTTAAAGTCTTCAAAAACGCATAATTTTTTTATTTAAATATTAGAGATGTCAATATGTCATTATTAAATAATTGGCAGTACTTTTGTATGTTAATTTACAAATTAAAATATTCATTAGAATGAGTACAGAAGAAAATATAAACGAAGAAGAAATACTAGATACAGAAAATGTTAATAAAGAACAAGCTAAAACTGTTGAAAATACTGATGAAGTAGAGGTAGAGCCAACTTCAGAAGAAATAATTCAACAAGAAAAAGATAAGTATTTACGTTTGTTTGCTGAGTTTGAAAATTATAAAAAACGTACAAGTAAAGAAAGAATTGACCTTTTTAAGACTGCCAATCAAGAATTGATGACAGTTTTATTACCAATTTTAGACGATTTTGACAGAGGCATACAAGAAATAAAAAAAGTAAAAGACAAGAATTTATTGAAAGGAATGGAGTTGATCAATGATAAATTGAAAAGTACATTGAAGCAAAAAGGATTAACATTAGCTGGAGTAAAAAAAGGAGATACTTTTGATGCTGAAATTCATGAAGCTATAACTCAAATACCTGCTCCTTCTCCAAAATTAAAAGGTAAAATTATTGATGTCATAGAAAAAGGATATAAGTTAGGCGATAAGATTATTAGGTTTCCTAAAGTTATTATTGGACAGTAATTATAAAATTTATTTAGTTTCAAAAAGAGATATTTGTGAAAAGAGATTATTATGAAATTTTAAGTATCAGTAAAAGTGCAACTGATAAAGAAATAAAAAAGGCTTATCGTAAAAAAGCTATTCAATATCATCCTGATAAGAATCCTGATGATAAATCTGCAGAAGAAAAATTTAAAGCAGCAGCAGAAGCTTATGAAGTTTTAAGTAATGCTGATAAAAAAGCTCGTTATGATCAGTTTGGTCATGCAGCATTTGAAGGTGGAGCAGGTGGCTTTGGCGGTGGCGGTATGAATATGGATGATATTTTCAGTCAGTTTGGTGATATTTTTGGTGGTGCATTTGGAGGGGGAGGTTTCTCAGGTTTTGGAGGAAACGGTGGTCAAGCAAGAGTAAAAGGAAGTAATCTTAGAATTAGAGTAAAACTTTCGTTAGAAGAAATTGTAAATGGTGTTGAAAAGAAAGTAAAGGTTAAACGCTTAGTAAAAGCAGCAGGTGTTACTTATAAAAAATGTAGTACCTGTAATGGTCAAGGTCAAGTTACTAGAATTACCAATACTATTTTAGGTAGAATGCAGACTGCAACAACTTGCCCAACCTGTCATGGAGCAGGAGAGTCTATAGATCATAGACCAAAAGGTTCTAATGCACAAGGATTAGTTGAAAAAGAAGAAAGTGTTTCTATTAAAATTCCTGCGGGGGTTGTCGAAGGAGTGCAATTAAAGGTTTCTGGAAAAGGAAATGAAGCACCAGGGAATAGTATTTCTGGTGATTTACTCGTAGTAATTCAAGAAAAACCTCATGATAAATTAAAAAGAGAAGGGAATAATTTGCATTATGATATGTATGTAAGTATTCCTGAAGCAATATTAGGTGAAAGTAAAGAGATAGATACCTTAACAGGTAAGGTTAGAATTAAAATAGAAACAGGTACTCAATCTGGTAAAATACTACGCTTACGCGGAAAAGGACTCCCGAGTTTAGATGGGTATGGTAAGGGTGATTTATTAATTCATGTAAATGTTTGGACACCTAAAAATCTTTCTAAAGATCAAAAGGCTTTTTTTGAACAAATGAAAAATGATGAAAATTTTAAACCAATACCCTCAAATTCTGATAAATCTTTTTTTGAAAAAGTAAAAGATATGTTTTCTTAAAAAAAACATAAAAAATTATTTATTTGATAAATTTTTATTGCTTATATTAATATAATTTATATATTTGTACTGTTGGATATTTATATTCAACACTTTTTCTTTTTCATAGCAATTTTCCCACTCTTTTAGAGTGGGTTTTTTTTGAATCACACATTATTTATTTTTTAAATTGTTAATATACAGAAGGTTATATGTTAATTTAGATTTTTTCTAAATTAATTTTCACAATTGGCAATAAAAGAGTGTTACTTACGTTATAATTGTTGTATTGCTGAGCATTCGTTCAGTAATATTTCTTTTTCATAGCAATTTTCTCACTCTTTTTAATTAAAGAGTGGGATTTTTTTGTTTAAATTCAATGCTAAATTGATAAAAAAACATTTATTTTTGCACTAAAGTAGACTGCCTTATCGCTCCGAGTAATCGAAGAGGAAAGTCCGGACACCAAAGAGTATCATAGCGGATAACATCCGTCCGGTGTAAACCGAGGACAAGTGCAACAGAAAGCAAGTACAGTTAGGCTGTAGTGAAACCAGGTAAACTCTATGAGGTGCAATGCTACGTATATTGAAATCCCGTAAGGGTAAGGACTACTCGTCTAATTTCAAGGGGTAAGCAGCTTAAGTTATATAGTAATATATAACGTAGATAAATGATAAGGATTCGCTTTTGCGAAAACAGAATCCGGCTTATAGTCTACTTTTTTATTTCTTAAAAAAATCATAATTTTTTCATTTTTTAGTGTTCTTCAGAAAGACTTCAGGTTTCACTTGTATATTATAGCATATTTAATAATAACTTTAAAAAAAAATTATGATTAAAAGAAATGTGTTTTTAGCCATCTTGGCTTTAGGATTAATTTTCACTTCATGTAATAATGATGATGATAGTACAGATTCTACTACAACAAAAAAATTAACACTTAATATTGACGGTCTTGAAGAACTCGGTTCAGACTTTGTTTACGAAGGGTGGATTATTGTTGATGGAACTCCAGAAAGTACAGGTACATTTACAAGTGCAGCATCAGGACAAACATTTGATGTTGATGCAACAAAATTAGAAGCAGCAACAAAATTTGTTTTAAGTATCGAGCCTGCAGGTGAAACGGGTACAGATGCAGCAACTCCTTCAAGTACAAAGCTTGTTGTAGGCGAATTTTCTGGAGAAAGTGCTACGGTGTCAATTGGTACAGTAGGTGACTTTACAGCTAGTGCTGCTCCCTCAGGTAAGTTCTTTTTACGTTCTCCAACAGACGAAGCTTCTGGTACAGATAATAATGGAAATGATGAAAATGGAATTTGGTTTGGAATGCCTGGTACTCCTCCAACTGCAGGGTTGGTATTACCAGCTTTAGAAGCGGGTTGGAAATATGAAGGATGGGTAGTTGTTGATGGTGTTGGACCATTATCTACAGGTACTTTTACGGCTTTTGATGTTGCAGATGATAATGCAGGTGCTGATACTTCTTTTAGTGGTACAGAAAATGCAGGGCCTCCAATTCCAGGAGAAGATTTTTTTAATAACGTTCCTGATGGTTTTACATTTCCTTTAGATTTAAAAGGGAAGACAGTGGTTATATCTATAGAACCTTCGCCAGATAATTCTCCAACTCCGTTTTTATTGAAGCCATTAAAGGGTACTGCAGGTAATGAAACTGCTCCAGCAACAAATGATTTAACTTTTGATAGTGTATCTTTTCCAACAGGGACAGTAACCAGATAGAAGATTATAATTGATCGAAATAATTAAGGTGTAGCATGAGTTACACCTTTTTTTGTTTTAATTTTGTAAGCTTGTAATTCAATTGTCAACTAAGAACAAAAATAGAAGGATGAAACTCAATAAAAAAATGTTAGGGAATATCTTATTTTTCGGATTTTTAATATTCCTTTTTACACCTTATGGTTTAAACACTAGAGCGAAGTTGACTCAAGGTGTAGCCTATGTCAAAACACTGATTATGCCTCCAAAGGCAGAAACAGTTAATGATAGAATAGAATTTAATACTGATTTTTCATTAAAAGGCGTTACCAATGCTACTGATGTAAATTTAAATGATTTAAAAGGCGAAGTTGTATTTATAAATTATTGGGCAACTTGGTGCCCACCATGTAGAGCTGAAATGCCATCACTACAATCATTATATGATGATTATAAAGAGAAGGTGTCATTTGTATTTATTACGTCTGATGAGAAATCGAAAGTTGATGCGTTTTATACAAAGCATAATTACGAATTACCAACCTATAATATACTGTCAAATCCTCCAAAAGAAATAGATACTCAATCGTTACCTGCAACTTTTGTAATTGATAAAAATGGGAATGTGGCACTATCAGAATTTGGTCCTGCTAATTGGAATAGTACTAAGGTCAGAGAATTGTTAGATAATTTGATTAAGGAATAACAATTTCATCAATAACTTCTAATAATAGTTGACAACCTTTTATTATTTCGTCTTTAGAAATGGTAAGTGGTGGAGTAATTCTTATTGCTTTACCTTCAAAAAGTAACCAAAAAAGTAAGAGTCCTTTTTCAAGGGATTTTAAAATAATTTGATTCGAAATTTCAGGTGTTTCTACTAGGATGGCTAACATTAATCCTTTTCCTCTAATTTCTTTAATAGCTTTGTGTTGTAGTAATTTTCTGAATAATTGTTCTTTTTCTAAAACCTCAGGCATAAAATTACTAGTAATGATTTCTTTAACAGTAGCCAAAGCTGAGGCAGCAATTACAGGATGCCCTCCAAAAGTAGTGATATGTCCTAATTTCGGATTTTCTTTTAATACATCCATTATATCTAAAGAAGAAATAAAAGCACCAATTGGCATACCACCACCCAAACCTTTTCCAGAAATGATGATATCAGGAGTTAGTTTGTAATTTTCAAAACCGAAAAAATGACCTGTTCTACCAATACCTGATTGAATTTCATCTAATATCAATAAAGCTCCAACAGCTTCACAACGTTTTTTTACTTTTAGTAAGTAATCATTTTTTGGTTCGATAAAGCCAGCTCCTCCTTGTATAGTTTCTAAAATAACGGCAGCAGTACTAGTTGTTATTTTTTGTAATTCATCTTCATTATTAAATGTTATAAATTTTGTGCCTGGTATTAGCGGTCTAAATGCTCTATTTTGATTTTCGTTACCACAAACACTCATAGCACCTTGCGTATTGCCATGATATGCATTTTTTGCAGCAATAATTTCATGCCTATTAGTAAAACGTTTGGCTAATTTTAAAGCACCTTCAGTAGCTTCAGTACCTGAATTGGTCAAGTATACTGACCAGTTTTGTTGAATAGGTAGTTGTGCTGTTAAAAGTTTACACAACGCCACCGAAGTTTCTTGAATAAACTCGCCATATACCATTACATGTGTATATTTTTCAACTTGTTCAAAGATGGCTTTTTTTATTGTTGGATGATTATGACCAAGACTGTTTGCAGATACACCAGCAATAAAATCTAAATATGATTTTCCTTTTTTATCATATATATAGCAACCATTTGCATGAGAAATTTCTATGGCTAATGGGTGAGATGAAGTTTGTGCTTGATATTTAAAAAAATCTGATTTGATAGTTCTTATTCTTTTGGTTTAGATGTTTGTTTTCCTTTTTTTGATAGGTTCCTTATATTTTGAACAGGAATTGATGTGTCTTTCGTTTTTACACCTATTTCTTCAGGTGGTTTTTCATCATCAATAAATATATTTTCTAAATGAAGTGGCTTTTCATCTTCACGCCAAAGAAATCCTTTAAATTTTCTAACATTTTCAGGGAATTCTGATGGAGGATAAAGATCTCCTTCGGGTTCTGTAAAGTAGGTTACATCTTGAATTTTCTTATTTTTTATTTTAAAATTGATATAACTACAAGTACTTTTATCTATTCCGATAAGGCTATCTTTTTCATCTCTAACATACATAATGCTTTCAGAATTACCAATCACATTAATGTCTTCTAATTCGTTATCCATAAATTTACCTAAAATATTTCGCCCCTTGATTTGATTAAAACCTGCTGAATCTTTCTGAATAACAAAAGCATTTCTCAAAATTTTCAAACTGTCTAATTTTTCAGTTTCAGTATTAGAAATAAGATAAATGGTATCGCCAGTAACTTGACTTTCTTGTGACCATAAAATCGGATTTCTGTACAATTGTGTAATACCTGTTTTTTGACTAGAATGTATAGAATCACATTTGCCTTGCAAATCACTTTTAAAAATTTTAACACCATTATAAGCTCTAACAATTCTATTTTCGGGTTTACCTGTAACTAGTAAAGTGTCACCATGAACATACATTGAGTCTTTATCAATAAGTGTAATGGCAACTGCTTTTTTAATAACATAAGCTGAATCTAATTTTTGAAAGAACTCACCATAATTACCTCTAACAAACATATTGTTAAGCGTGTCTATCATTTTTATGTTTTTAGTAGCAGANGCATAGTATTCATTTCTATTGTAAAATAAACTATCAGCTGATATAGTTCNGTCTTTGTATTCAATTAGCGAGTTTTTTGTAAAGTGTGAAATNCCTTTTTGGGTATCATAAAATCCCTTTTCTGTATAGATGTAATTATCTTCACCTGTAATAGTAGAGGGNCCGTGTAAAAATGCTTGTCCGTTATTAGTAAAATAATCAAGATGATCAGAGTTTAATACATAATCAGGATTGGTCAATACTACTTCAGAAAGAGCTTGAAATTTTGAAGTTTGTAAAAAGTAATTACCAATTTCACTTATCAATACATTAGTAGTATCCTTGATGGTAGCTCCGTTTTTATAATAAAGTAATTGTTTTGTTCGGTCAAAATCTAACGTGTCAGTACTTAAAGTCATTACAGGATCTTTCAAAACTACTTTACCCCAAGATCTTGCTTTTTTTGTATTGCCATTATATTGAACATATTTGCTGGTTTGCGTAATGGTATCACCTTGATTGAGTACAACATTACCATAAGCTTTTATAATATTATCTTTTTTATAATGGATGGCTTTTTTACTTCGTAAAGTAAAACCTTCATGTTCAATGAAAACATCGCCTAGAAGTACTGTTGCTCCAGGATATTTTATCTCATCAATAGTTGAATTGTCAGCATGTAATATTTCGATACGTTTTTGTTGAGCATGTATCGCAAAACAAGAAATAAAAATAATGATGAATAGTAATTTTTTCAAGCCAAATGAATTTAGTACAAAACTAATCAAAAAGGTTTTAACACAAATTTAAATTCGTGTTAAAGAAAAGCAATACATAGTTTGATATCATCGTAGCTAATTTTACTATGTAAACCGTCATAGATAGCCTTTAAACTGATGGGTTTTCCTTTGGTTTGCAAATTGTAAACTTCTTTTACTTTATTAAGAATGGATTTTTTAGGTTTGTAAAAACTCAAATCTTCTTTAGGATGATCTTTACATATCTTAATAAGATGGTTTGAAATTGTACCAGGAGTAACTCCACGTTCTTCAGCAATCTGTTCAATAGATTTTTTTTGTTTTAAATAGGATAATGTAATTTCGTAAGTAGACTGTTTATCCAGTTTTTTCTCCTTAATTTTATTTTTATTCTTTTTAATTTCTCTTGTATTTACTGTTCCTCCACATTTTTTAATAAAAAGAGGAGCAACTGCTTCTAATTCTTCTAAAGTGAAGTTTTTATCTATTTCATTAGAGAGTTCTTGAAAACGTAAATCAGCTTTATGTGCTAAACCATCAACCATCAAAGCCATTTCATTAATACCTTTTAGTTGTAAACTTTCTAGTTTTTTCAATCGAGATAATGCCACATAGCCTTGCCCTCTTTCAAATGTTTTTGAAAGATCAATTTCTGCTTCGTCAAGAGTCATTCCTTGACATTTATGTATGGTGATTGCCCATGCCAATCGTAAAGGGAATTGATTAAAACTTGCCAATACTCTACTATGATCATCTTGTATTGTCCAGTTTTCTTGTTCTACAGTAATTGTTCTGTTTGCTATTCTAACTCTTGGAAAACCTTCATTGTTAAATGCTACAACTTTCCCTATAGTACCATTTACATACCCTTTTTCTACATTGTTTTTTACGAACATTACCTTGGCTCCAATTTTTAATTTTAAATTTTCACCTGCTAACACTGAATTTTTAAGCGTTTCAATTAGTTTTATATTTCCTTTAGTTGAAGCTTTAAATGTTTTTGTTCTGCCTTCTAAGGTTGATAGGTGTTGAGCATTGATATTGTCAACATCAAAATTATGAGTAAATAACTTGGTGGGTTCTTCTTTATTTTTCAGTTTGTTTTCGGTGGCATTTTTTAGTAATCTCCAACTCTTTTCTGAAGTTTTTCCGGTACGGATTTCATTCAAAATATCGTTCAAACTATTATCACTTTGTCGGTATTGTTCTGTTAAATAACAAATTTTTAAATTGGCATGTACCCATGCTTCAGACATAAAAGAGAATTTATCTCTACTTTTTTCTCCATATTTACCTATTGGAGGCAATTGAAAAAAATCACCACTCAAAACAATTTGAATACCACCAAAAGGCTCTTTGTTATTTTTAAAATACTGTAAAACAGTATTGACAAGATTTAATTGGTTTTTATGAAGCATCGATATCTCATCAATGATTAAAATTTTAGCTTTTTCGAGATGTTTTTTTAGGTATTTTTTGGTTTTTAGAGTTGCAAGATTTCCTGGTGTTAAATGTTCTTTTACACCAATGCCCGACCAAGAATGTATGGTCATACCATTCATATGTGTAGCAGCAATACCTGTAGAAGCAGTGATAGCTACAGGTACTTTTCTTGCTTTTAAATAACGAATATATTGATTGAGAACATACGTTTTTCCTGTACCTGCTGATCCTGTAAGGAATACATTTTTACCTGACTTTAATACCGCCAAAGCTTTTTCTTGTTGCATGGCGTGAAGGTAATAAAATATACACTAAAATTCTTACTGTTTAAGAATCTTAATCGTAACAAATTGATTGTCAATATCAGTAATTGCTCTTAAGAAATATATGCCATTTGATAAATTTTTAATATTGATGGGTTTATTGTCATATGAAAGCTCATCTTTTATTAATTTCCCTTTACTGTCATAGATTTTAAAGGAGGTTATATTATGAATAGATTTTATCTTAAATGTTGAATTTACAGGGTTAGGTGATACAACAACTTCATTAGTTGGAATACTGTTTTCGGGTACACCCAGTAAATTATCACCAAAATATACATCTAAAAAATCAAGTCTATTGGCTAACCAATTGTAGGTGTAATCGAGATTTGAAAGATCTATTGATGCAGCACCCCATTTTAGTGTTTCTCTTTCATAATTACCATTTTCTAAAAGAAAATTATAGGATTCTGAAATATTGTTAGCTAAACGATCAGTATCAAGAGTATTATTCTCGCGAAGTTCAAACCAACGTTTTGCAGCTGCTTTATTGAAGAAAAATGTGTCGAATAATCTAAGATAAAGACCATTTGAGAGAATGTCATCAGTTGTATTACGTCGTTCTCCATTCCAAATAATTCCGTGAGTTCCGTCTAAATCCCAAGAAGCATAAAAGTATGGTTCATTTTCATTGTACTTAGCAATATAAATATTTTTCCCTGTATTGTCAGTAGCTCTAAGTAAATTCAGAAATATAAAATAATCTATAGCATTATGCATTTGAAATTTATCATGTATTGTGTTTTGAAAATCTTCATTTGTAGAGTTTATTACATAATCTACAAAACTATAAAGGTTATCCCAATCTGTGATGTCATCATCTTTAGGGTATTTCATTTCAAAACCACTCCAAGTCCTTGAATTATTATTGTAATCTTCTAAATCAGAGAAGGTAACCGCATCTCCCCAACTAACACCTTTATATAATTCTCCTTTTATTGATGTTTTGTATTTTTTTAATTGTAATTGTTTTGTGTCAACTTGCTCGCCTAGTGCATAAATACCCATATACTCATTATTTACAGCCAATTCTACATATTCAGTTCTAATGCCTGATAGTGCTTTATCTTCTTGAGCAATATAATAAGGTGTATGAATTTCTCTCCAAAGCTGATGATTCATGATGTTACGAATACGTAAAGGTTCATTATACATTGAAGTTAATATCCAGTCATCATCTTTTCTCATACTTAAAAATGATTCTTTATTTGTTTTATCACCAGTTTCATCTTTCCATAATTCTAAATCGTATGATTTTTTTGGATAAGATTGAGAAAAGCCTCCACGTAACTCAATACCACAATGAGATTGTACTGCATCTGCATCTGAAGTATCAGTAAATGTTAAACTCGCTAAAACTTTAGGCTCGTCTTGAATTTCATGAGTAGTGTTAATATTTATTAGCGGAAGTTTAGAAAAGTAGAGTTGAAAAACGATAGAATTAAATGTAACATTGTACTGTCCTCCATTTTCTAATTTATTGGGTATTGTATTAAAGACATAACTATTTCCGTTTAAATCAATTGTCAAAGAAGTAGTGGCAGATAAATCATTATGTACTGAAATATCTTTATTACATACAATAAGTTTTAAATCTTCATCAATAATAAATTTCCCATTTTCAGCAATGATATTAACGCTTTGGCTAAAAGTAGCTATTGATATAAAAAAAAGGATTACTGCTATTAGGTTANTTTTTGACATTTCTTTTACTTTTTTTCATTTTATAACGTTAATAATCNGTATTTAATTGTATTAAAATTCAGCATTTAAAAGGATANANGANAAAGTGTTTNTGGTTATTTTTTTGTTNGTTTATCCCGATTGAGGTGTCGCTTCTTTCATGTCACCCATAAATAGTATTAAATGAGTGTCATAATTCAGTGTTTTTATTAGTAAAAATTATATTTTTAGCATTTAATAA
>JGI24023J19991_10001982_pt1 | contig 15223 bp, 16 predicted proteins | sample Cruoilmetagenom1_FD_19991 | JGI IMG/M metagenome (IMG submission 19991) | reverse complement strand
ACGGATGTGGCTTTGTTTCTGATTTTGGATTTAAATTTTCCCCGCTCCATACGATATTGCCTATTAAAAGCGCAAGTATCACTTCATGAAATTACAGGCACGGTAATAGGTACCTTTACCAATAAAGCCGAGAGACGACTAGGGCGTTTGCGCTCAGATCTAGACTACGCTAATATTGATGAAATAGTTTCTCAAGGACTCCATGAGTTCTTAAACGGTTTCCAGACGAAGCTTAACGGAGTAGGGGATGCAATATTTGATACTTTCTTCTCGCTCCGTCAGACTGAAAAGGATAAGAAAAATATAGAGGTTCCTCAATGACATTTTGTGTTGGTATGAAAGTTAGAAAAGGACTTGTAGGTATAGCTGACACTCTAGTTACTACAGGTACAGAATCAATTACTGCAAGAAAAGTTACAATACATCAGTACGGTAAACACTCACTTTTTCTTATGACATCAGGGCTAAGATCAGTTAGAGACAAAGCGCTAACATATTTTGATGAAGTTCTCGAGGAACGTGATCAGGAGTTTGATAAGTTGTACAAAGCGGTAAATGCATTTGCTGCTCAGGTGCGAAGAGTAGCTGACGAGGATAAGAGGGCGCTAGAAGAGAGCGGGCTTCCTTTTAATCTCTTCTCCATTATTGGTGGTCAGCTTGAGAATGATAAAGAGCACAAGCTATATATGCTTTATCCTCAGGGTAACTGGGTAGAAGTAAGTCAGGGAACTCCTTATTACCTTATAGGAGAGTCCAGTTATGGAAAACCTATAATGGATAGAGCTCTTTCTTATGACCTCAATATGGAGATGGCGCTCAAAATTGGATATCTGGCGTTTGACGCTACGAGAACAAGCGCGGTTGACGTAGATTTTCCAATAGACGTAGTGCTTTATCGGGCTGACACTTATCACATTGTGGAGTACCGATACAATACTAAGGAGCTTATGGAGATTTCTGAGTGGTGGCAGAAAACCATAAGAGAAGCCATAAGAGAACTTCCTCACGACTGGATTGAAGCTGTTTTTTCAAAACTTGAAGTTAGTCCCATACCCATAAAAAATGCTATACAAGATTGAACACATAACCCGATATTCTTATAGTAAAGAGGTTTTTTTAGAACCTCATATCGTCAGACTTTGCCCAAGATCAGACTCTTCTCAAACAGTTAAATATTTCGAGATAGATGTTAAACCTACACCCACTGGAATAACTAAAATTATTGATGTGGGAGGGGATTCCGTATTCCTCTGGTTTGAAGAGCTAACAGACTCTCTTGAAATCAGATGCAGATCAGAAGTTGAGACTCATAGGTCTAACCCATTTGATTTTATTCTTGCCTCAGACAGGGCTCACCGTTTGCCTATGGAGTATGGAGCTCCTCACGAGACGGCGCTTGAGCCATACAGAATTCCATCATCTGACTTTGGTGATAGCTTCGAGGGCTTCGTAGCCAAGATTATGCTAGAATCGGAAAACAGTACTCTAAAATTTCTATCATCATTAACATCTTTTATTTATGATAATTTTGAACACGAACTAAGAGAAGAAGGCCCTGCTCAAGAACCTGAGGAGACTCTCTCAAAAATGAAAGGGACGTGTAGAGATTTTGTAGTACTTTTTGCTGAAGCATGCCGGAGTATGGGTTTTGCGGCAAGGTTTGTAAGCGGCTACACTGAGGGTGATTTAAATAATCTAGATAACTATCTTCACGCATGGGCTGAAGTGTTTTTGCCTGGAGGAGGTTGGAGAGGATATGATCCAACGCTTGGTTTAGCAGTTGCAGACCGACATGTAGCTCTTACATCGGGCGCAACTCCTATTGAAGCCTCTCCTGTTACAGGATCCTTCCGCAGCACAGATGCTATCGCAGAAATTGAGTATGAACTTTCAATTAATTAATAGAAATTTAATAATTGATATTATGTTCCCTAGAGTTTAGAATTCGAGTAATGCTTTAATAAACCTTAGGAGCAAAAATAATGGCAAATTTTTTACAGACAGTTACTTTTTTCTTTATTCTTCTCTTGATGACATTCATGGTCTCCATTTCTGTTTCCATAGCTTCGGGAATAGAAGAAGAGGAAGTTCAGTTGCCCGAACCTCAGGGAGCATGCTCTTCGGACCCATGCAGTCCAGCTACTCCCTGTCCTAGTAAAGATGAAATGTGTTATACCTCAAATGGAGTTTTTTACTGCTGTGTAGAGCCTCCATTTCCGGGAGCTGAGGCTGTAGGGAATTAGAGTAAAATTATAATATGTGGGTGTAGTTTATTCCACACCCACTATAGGTTTGATAAATTTACTGAGCGTTTCTTCCGGCTGTTACGCCACGAAGGGTAATTAATATATTATGATTAGTGTTTTAAACCGTGATCTTCGGTTTCAATTTTTAAATTCGTTTCTTTTTGAGTGATTTCGATCTCACCCTCCTCGCGTTCAGTGAGCTCATAACTCTTATCAAAAAACCTATCGGCAAAAACTCTTATATTCTCTTCTGTAGTCTTAATAATTATTTTTGCCAGTACATCATTGTCCCGAACTTCAAGTGGTTTGAGAGTGCAGGGATATTGTTTCTGGAAAAGTTTAGAGATATAGGAATTCAGCTTAGTTGTGTATTCAATTATTTCCTCTCTCGGTATGGAGATTACGAAAAAGTAGGTTTTTTCAGACATATTAGATCTAATATTATAATCAATTTAAGGAATTATTCTTCTTACTATAAGATATAATATAAATAATCAAACTGATCCGGGATTTGAAATGACTACTCATAAAGAATTAATTCAAGAATGGGATATTCAAAAACAGAAATGGGGTCTCGATGATTGGGAGCTAAAGTTCTCAAACCAAAAGAGACAGCTGGGTTACTGCCGGCCTCGTAAGAAGATAATTTCAATATCACAGGCTTTTATGGTGACCAATCCATTTCCAGTGATTATGGATACGCTTCTGCACGAGATCGCGCACGCTCTGCACTTTTTGGAAACGGGAAAGACTAACCATCATAATGGTTGGAAGAAGTTTGCTCTTAAAGTCGGGTGCGAACCCAAACGCTGCGCTACAGGGGAGGGGCTAAGCATGCCCAAGGGTAAATACGTTGGAATATGCCCGGTTTGTGAAAAAGTTACACATTTTTATAGGCGCGTCCGAAGAAGTTATTCCTGCAGTCACTGTACGAATAAGTATCATTCTAGATATAAGCTTATCATTATGAGCATTTATGACTATGAGGGCTTGATCAATTCTTAAACTTTTATGAGATCGTTCTTATAGGTTTCTCTAATAGTAAGTACTGCTATCAGGGATATTACTGAACAGATTGCGAGATAGATACCAGGTGCGTTTATGTTTCCGGAGCTTGAAATTAAGTAAGAAGCTGCCAGCGGAGCTGAGCCTCCGAATACTGAGAATCCAATTACATTGCCCAGGGATATACCGCTCATTCTAACTCTTGTGGGGAAGGATTCAACCATAAACGGAGCAAATGCTCCTGCAAATATAACCATAAAGAGTCCGCCTGCAAGCTGAACAATTATTTTATGCGTTAAGTTTTCACCTGAGAAAGTAGTAAATAGAAAAAAGCCTATAATTATCATACCAGCACAGCCTGTAATGAGTGAGGGTTTTCTGCCGATACGGTCTGATAGATAAGCTGAAGCGGGGAATAAACCCGTGACGATTGCAAGATTTAGTGTATTTATATTTAGGATTTGTGAAAGCGGCATGTTCCCAAACCGGATGCTGAATGTGATTATGTAAATAAAAATGAGATAAAAACTAACAGCAAACATTATGGTGGCTGAAAGGACAATGAGTACTGCTCTCCAGTGTTGTCTTAAAGACTCTTTAATTGGGGATTTTGATACGCCGCCTGAGTCAACTAAGTTTGTGAAAATCTCTGATTCTTCTACGATCTTTCTAAGAAACAAAGCTGCTATTCCCGATACCGCTCCTAATAGAAAAGGTATACGCCATCCCCATGATATAAGTTCACCTTGTGGCATTGAGTTTGATACCAATCCACACACCGCAGATGCAAGAAGTATTCCTGAGGTTGTACCAAAAAGAGACATGCTTCCGTAAAGTCCTTTGAGATTAGGTGGGGCAAGCTCTGTAAAAAGTGATAGTGTCGCTGAGCGTTCTCCTCCTACAGAAAAAGCCTGAGCGATCCTTAGAATTATTAGCAGCACAGTTGCAGCAATTCCGATGTTTTCATAAGTGGGAAGTAATCCGATTAAGACTGTTGGAAATGTCATTAATATTACAGTCAGGATAAAGGCATTCTTTCTACCAAATCTGTCACCAATGCTGCCGATTACAACCGATCCTAAAGGTCGGAAAAGAAAACTCAGTGCGAATATCAAGAAAGTGGATAGTATTGCAGTAGTCTCATCAGCAAAAGGGAAGAAAAGCTTAGATAGAATAAGAGCGTAAAACCCGAATATCGAGAAGCTGTACCATTCTAGTATTATGGCAAGCGTGCTTGCAATGATAGTTCTCTTGTGGGGAAGGGCGTTTTGCTGATTGTCTGACATAATCAGGGGCAGTGATTTTTAGAAAGTGAGTATAGTATTATTATAGAATTAATGCAACGGATACAATCTTTAGCAAGTATTGTTTTTGGATATAAAGATTTACTAGACGCTAACAAGCGTTAGTTCAAGATTTCAAATTCAACTTCGCCGAGTCAATCGGATTCTAAGATCTAACCTGTTCAATAAGCTGCGATACAAATTCTTCTCTCTCTTCTTCCGACATACGAACAGAACCTTTATCTACTAGTATGGAGATCATCTGTAGCGCAAATTCGACCCGTTCTTGTTTGGATAACTTAGGTAGTAAAGTTTCAAGGCATTTAGGCATCAAACCAGCCATGATGTGCGGCATTCTGCCTCTGCTGGCTTTTGTAGTGGTTGCCATAATTCTTGGTACCATAGCCTCAATGGCATTATCCTTTGTTTCCTTAGACATCCATTTCGATAATTCTAGGATCTCACTCATATAAAGCCTCCTTACACAGAGTGTGCTTTAATGACGATTATCCCCATCCTTCTCTTGTTAAGGGTTTTTACGGTTGTCACAAAAAACTAGCTCAGGCACCCCTACCTATATAATATTATGCGCCATTTTCCTTCAAAAATAAAGCAATATTTCTTTTAGAAGGTTACGTTTTAACAAATAATCTTTGATTATATACAACAATTTCCAACAATCTCAGACAGTTGTATATAAAATTCTTATGATCAATAAATTAAGAAAAATAGGCATAAATTCGAACAGTTGTTCTATTCTTTATCTAATTTTTATCCTTAGTCTTCTCCAAATTATAATTNCTGGTATAAGAAGATAAATCAGGCTCGATGTTGGGGTATTACCTTCTGGAGCCAGTGAGCATCCGCCGCTACCATCAGAAGTATCCAGTCTGTCGGGCAACCCGTCACCGTCTGAGTCGACGATTGTAAGTGGACTACCTCCAAGATCAGGATCAAAGGCATCGAGAAGTCCGTCTTTGTTTACGTCAGTCGTATCATCAGGCCGCCCGTCTCCGTTTGAATCATCGGTACCCGCGCTCTCTTCAAAATCAGTCATTCCATCGTTATCAGAATCGGTATCTAATGTATCGACCATGCCGTCCTCATCGGTATCAGGTAAAACTAGAAGTATGCCCCCTACGCTTGGATCGACTACATCTGCCAGTCCATCCTTGTCGTCATCTGTTCTATCATCAACTTCGCCGTTTGAATCTTGATCAAAATCTTTCCCACCGGCTTCGACTACGTCAGGTACGCCGTCATTGTCAGAGTCAAGGTCTAGTGCATTAATGATACCGTCCCCGTCAATGTCGTTTAAATCTATACCGGCTTCTCTTGTCTGATTTTGGGATGTACTTACAAAAGTTTCATTGTTATTAGAGATGCCATCATTATCTGTATCCGCATCATCATTATCGCACACACCGTCCCCGTCGCCGTTTATGCAGCAGAAGTTGATAGTGTAATTGGTAACGCTCCCGGTCTTAGCCTGACAGTCGAAGAGCTTAATGGCGTCATCAAATGGGAACGCATAAGCTGTAGGGCTTGCGTTATTAAACACAGCCGCGACAGCCAGCGCGTTTGACCGCCAGTTTGAGTTATTTCCTGCAACGCATGCGCCCAGTGGAGCTGGATTTGTAAATCCGGGAGCCCAGTCGGGGCATCCGCAGCAGTTGGCGTCTGTAGTCCCTGTTGTAAAGCAGGAACCAGCATTAATCCCTGTGCAGGCCCAAAGCTGTTCATTTGTTGTGTTTCCCACGGTTGTGTCACAGTCGGCTCCAAGTATTACGCCGTTTTTCTCACAGAAACCCGAAGCGCCGCATGTAAATGGAGCCGTGCAGAGTGGATCTCCTGCGCCTCCGCATGCCTGTCTGCAGAATTTCTGAGGAGCAATACAGCCTACATAATTGCTGCCCTGATTTTGTGTATCTGTGACTTGCATATCCGTGGGACAATCTGACTGTAATACTGCAAACTCAGTAGTGTCGCCCCATGTAGAGCTTGGTAATACGGATTGGGTTATCCCTTTTGGAGCACAACCGTTTTTATCGGTACATCCCGGACTGCCGCAAAAGAAAGGGTTTACACACTTATTAATATTGGTATCGCAGGTCCACTTAAAGCCAAAACCAAAGAGTTGGTAACAGTCTGAAGGCTGTGTGCATGTTGAGGTGTTTTTACCGGGTAGGTTCCCGGTGAATATGCAATTTGAATTATTAGTGCAGTCATATGTGTTCGGATCGGGAATCATATCTACAGAGACATTTCCTCCATCAACCATGCTAACATCATAGCTCTCCTGAATATTTTGCGTAAAAGTAATTTCAGCAAGTGTTGCGGGAGGCACACCTGTCATGTTGCAGTCTAGTCCAAATTTTCCATCCGAATTTATACAGCCCCCGGTGTCGCAGCAGTTAGGTGGAGGATTATTACCAATCCCCGCAGCGGGACATACGTTTTGGGCATTGAAGTTACAACCTGTTCTTGCCCAGAACCTGCCGCTATTGTAATTGAGCGGCACCAGTACTGTTGCGGATGAGCCCTTTGGCATTTCCCAGCCGCCGAGAGTAGACTGGCTTTGCCCGCCTACAGTTACCGATTGAACTTTTGGGTTTGCGCCGATCCATATTGCGTCGGAGCAGTTGTTGTTAATAGTGATTGTATGTGTGGACTGAGCATAAACTGAATTGCTATCCACATTTATAAGCAAAGCCATGAGTGAAGAAAGAAATAAGAGAGAAAAAAGTTTTGTGACTGTTCTAAATTTCATGCTAATCCTCCTTAAAAAAACATCCTAATAATATAATACCTTAATATTATTTTATACGAGTGAAGTGGGGAGGGTGGATTATGATCGTCTGTTATATATAAATAATAAATGATCAAAAAGAATTATTTGTTTTTCTGTTTCGAGAAACTATAAATTGTTTTTTGAGTAGCTGCTGAAAACTAAAAAGCCCGGGGAGCGGTTAGGCTCACCAGGCTTTTGGTTGGATGGAGGATGGTATGGCGTTGCGCACATAGTATGCGCTCACAATCTAAATACTTAAACGGATTATATCCGCCGACAAACTAAATTCTTATTAAGCCATGCCTAGATAACGTTGCCGTTGTCCAAAGCTACTCCGAAAACGTAGTATGTATTATTATCATACGAGCTATCTGTCGATTCAGTTTCATTTGAGCTGTGTAGTGTTTGAACCTGAAGCGTATCGGAGAAGCTTTGAGCAACATAGCCGCCGCGGGCGTCATCACTTACTTCTGAGGTTTGAAGTGGAACCTGAACTCCGAAAGCATTAACCTCTGCTTGTGATACTAATGGAAAACTAAGCCCTAAAGCTAATACTGTTGCTAAAACTAAACTTTTCATTTTACTGCCTCCTGTCTGTGCGGTGTTACCAGCTTTTTTAGTATTCGATAGTTTAGTTGCATGTGCAACAAGAAAGGATTCAAAATTATTTTAAAAAAGTATGGTCTGTGTTTTTAGATGTTTATAGATGGTTGTTTAAGCGGGATAAAAATCACAACTTAGAATAAATGTAGACTAGTCTTCGCTCTCAGTTTGGTTTTGAGTTAGGACTAAGTTGTTCTCACCATCAATATCCTTATTCATAAATATGATGATCTTTTTAACCGCGATAGTCATAGGCACTCCCAGTATAGCACCGATCGGCCCCAGCACCCATCCCCAAAAGAGGAGCGATACGAAGACCATCAGGATAGATATATTAAACTTCTGTCCCAAAAATCTGGGCTTTAATATATTGTCCACAATAATGTTTATCGCTATAAACCCCACGACCACTATCAGACACTGCGGCCATCCGTATTCCAGAAGAGCTATTAGGGCAGGCGGTACAACGCTCAGAATGAAGCCCAGGTTTGGGATAAAACTGAATAGAAAGGAGAGGAAACCCCACATTATTGCGAAATCCACACCCAGAATAACGAGAAGAACGACGTTTGCGACAGCAGCCATTAGACCTGATATGGCAGTAATAGAAACATATTTCTTTAAGTCATTGGCGATTTCGCTGAACCTTAACTGCCAGGAATCTGTCTCATATTCCTTGCGCCCGGCTCTCAAATGGATTTGAGAGAACTCAATGAGTATAAAAATCATTAAGAGAAGAACAAAGAAGAAATTACCAAAGGTGGAGAAAATGCCCTCAATAAATGATGACCCAACTGAAAAAAGCTTGTCGGGGCTGAAAAGCTCGAGGCTTTCAATATCCGTCATATTTATTCCCTTGGACGCAATATAGTTTAATCCCGACTGGTATATTACAGTTATGCGCTCTTTATAAAAAGGCACTTTCTCTGCCATATTGTTAATTGCGAGCCCGAGAATGGAGGTCAGAAACGCTCCAATTATTATTACAAAAACTATCGTTAGACCTAAAGCAAGCGTTCTAGGCCAACCCCTGTTTAGCTGCCATGCGACGACTGGCATAACGGTGACGGCAAGAAGAAGCGCGACCAAAAACAGGTTCAATACCGGAGCTATGGCCTGCATACCAGCTACGATTATAACAATGCATGCAACTGCCAGAAGGGGATGAATTTTTAGTTTTCCGCTCATAAGAGTAGGCCCAACAGTCAAAATTATACCACTTTCGAGTGAATTAATCCTCTGATCGCTGATTTCTGCCCTGGAATTAATATACTCTATATTTAAGAGTCATTTATACTGCCGTTTTGGATATATATAAACGGGGAGTTAAATACTTAGTAGTAATACCCGCAAGTAATTTGCATTTACAGTTAGTTAGGGTTAATTAGTCCTAAATCATGGGAACTATAGGCAAGCCTCCATCAATACCTCCAGTCATCGAATCTGATTCAATACAAGCATTATCCAAAAAAGTAACCGGATACTGGGTGCTGACAGCTACTATTCTTGGCGCTAGTATGGCATATATAGACGGAACTGCCGTGAACGTAGCTCTGCCCGTCCTTCAGGAACAGTTGGATGCCACAATTTCTGATATGCAGTGGGTAATTGAGGCTTATTCCCTATTTTTGGCGTCGCTTATTTTAGTAGGAGGCGCTCTCGGGGATCGATACGGTAGAAGGCTAATTTATGGAATTGGTATTGCATTATTTGCCATATCTTCAGTACTTTGCGGAATATCTGAGAACGTAACAGAGCTTATTTATTTTAGAGCGCTTCAGGGAATCGGGGGCGCCATGATGATCCCTGGGAGTCTCGCAATATTAACAGTTTTCTTTGATGAATCGGAACGTGGGAAGGCTATTGGCACCTGGTCGGCGTTTTCGGCTATCACAACTGCGATAGGACCGGTACTTGGGGGATGGTTGATAGAAGAAGTATCATGGCGGTGGATATTTTTTATCAACGTCCCAATTGCAATTGTAGTTCTAGGGATCTTGTTTCTTAGAGTTCCTGAATCAAAGGGTGAGCTTGCAAAGTGCAAGATCGATTACTGGGGCGCTGTACTGGCTACAGTCGGTCTTGGCGGAATTATCTACGGATTTATTGAATCCGCGGCTTTGGGTTTTGCCAATCCAATAGTGCTTGGGTCAATGTTAGCGGGAGCGCTGGCGCTTATAGGTTTTGTAATTGTGGAAAATAAAGTAGAGGCTCCTATGATGCCTCTTAAATTGTTTCGCTCAAAGACCTTCAGCGGAGCAAATTTAGTTACTCTGTTGATGTATGCTTCACTGGGAGGGGCGCTATTTTTCTTGCCTTTCGCAATGATCCAAATCTTTGATTATACGGCAATAGAGGCGGGAGCCTCATTTTTGCCGATTATAATTCTTCTATTCGTATTCTCTCGCTGGTCGGGTGGACTGGTTGATAAATACGGCGCTAAACTCCCGCTTGTATATGGATCAACAATTCAAGCAATAGGTTATATATTGTTTGCAGTATTGGGCGGCGGGGGCAGTTACTTCTATACATTTTTCCCAGGGATGTTTGTGCTAGGGCTAGGGCTCGCATTGAGCGTGGCTCCTGTTACAACAGCTGTGATGAATGCGGTGGATACAGCTTTCACAGGCACAGCGTCTGGGATTAATAACGCAGTCTCCAGAGTCTCAGGACTAATTGCAATTGCTATACTAGGCATAGTGATGTTATTTTTGTTCGGCTTAAGGATGGATTCAGGTATGCATCTACAAAGCATTCCAGAAGAAGTGCAGATTGCTTTCAAAGGGGAATATATAAATTTAGCAGATGCCGAGATGCCAATCGGCATTTCTCCAAAGATTGAGCAAAAACTAAAAGAACTTATAGAAATTTCTTATGTGAGCAGCTTTAACATACTAATGTATATAGCGGCCAGTCTATCCTTGCTGAGCGCACTGGTAGCATGGCTGATGGTTAGAGATGAAAATAGATTTAAAAATTAGAGTCTGAGGTATTTAAATGAGTAAAAATGAACAAATAAACGGCGATATGTCCAAGTTTCTATCTGTAGATACTAATTTGATGGAATGGCAGGAGAGCCCAAGCGGTAGTGTCTGGAGAAAAAGGCTTCATCTTGTAGGACCAAGTGAAGCTGGACAGGTTACATCTTTAGTAATGTACGAGGCAAATTCTGATTTCCATGGTCATGCGCACCCGGGAGGGGAAGAAATACTAGTTCTGGGCGGGACTTTTTCTGACGAGCGGGGTGATTTTACTGCTGGTACTTACTTACTCAACCCTGAGGGATATGAACACACGCCGTTTTCTAAAGAAGGTGGGCTTATCTTTGTAAAACTTAGACAGTATCCTGGGGAAAGCAGAAGCCAAATAGTACTTGAATCTCAGAATAAGGAATGGATTGAATCAACTGTGCCGGGTATTTCTATCAAAATGCTCTATTCAGAGCATAACTACCCTGAGGAAGTGAGTCTTCAAAAGTGGAGTAATGGAGTTTCACCAGGAAAATTATCTTACCCTGATGGCGCGGGGCTCCTCATCTTAAAAGGAAATTTTCGGGATGAATTCGGTTCCTATAGTGAGATGAACTGGCTTAGGTATCCGGCAGAAACTGAACATACTCCAGTTTCACCTGAAGGATGTGAGATATATATAAAAAGGGGAGGGGTTTCTTCTCTTGATTCTGCTTAATGCAATTCCACCTATAGCCCGAATTTATATCTACGAGCTATAGGCAGAATCTCAGTCTAAATTTCTGAATTACTCTTCAGCTTTTAATTCCGCTGTGATATCAACCACACCAGATCCCATTCCGTGTACCGGAAAGCTGAGTCTCTTCCCCTTTTGGCTCATATCCAATTTGTTCATATCTACAGATCTTAGCGACATATTTTCATAAGAGCGGTAGTAAAGGATTTTGTTAGTGAGATCCTTAATCACAATCCACTGTGTGTAATCATGAAAAGTTTTTCCATTTTCAAAGTCTCTAACTATTCCAATAGGGATGTCGACATTGTTTAAAATATGCTCAGACAAGTTTACTATGTCAGCTGCGGTATCTCCTTTTTCTGATAGATATGCTATTGCTGCAGTTCTTATAAACCTGGAAGGAGGAGTCGGGTCGCCTGGGATACCCTTTAGACCAGTTCCCTGACCTGTACCTGCAAAGCTAATACCGTCTATCACTACCGGAGCAACATTCTCTGAATTTAGGTCGACATAGTTCCTGAGGTTGGTCAAGTGCCAGTCGTATTTGGGCGAGTTTGTCATAATACCTACACTGTCGTATATCTTAAGTCCTTCGTCTGTATATTCGATAACTATTCCCGCTCCGTCCTGCTGATATACGGCATAATGCACAGGTACTACAATGTTATTGAGCACTTCGAGCTTCTCACCCCATACTGTTAATTTGGGAAGTTCTTTTCTAACTTCTTCGATTGTGGAGAAGTTTTGAAGAACATAAAGGGGAAGGTCGAGATTTGATATTGCTCTGGATTTCTTCTTTGTGGGAGGTTCAGAAAATTTAGCTTCACCAGGAAAATATAATTCCCCAATTGAAAGCCCAGCCTCATTAAATCCATCAGTTGCGATGTCGAGACTAAAGCCGTCAAGATATATGACGCCGTATTTAGAAGTCCACTTTTTGCCTTCACTACCGTCAGGAAGTTTTGAAATCCGTTGTTGTCCCTTTGGCTGAACTATAATGTTAGAATTTAATTTTTGAGCAAATTCCATGCTACGACCTATAACAACTGAGTTGTCTTTTGATTTTAGTCTTACTTCTGTACATGCGTTTGAACTAAGCGGCGCAGTTGAGGAAAGTATCAAAAAAATTGAAATATAGAGAAACGCTGTTCTCATATGAGTCTCCTTGAATATTTGAATTTAGGGTTAGGAAAATTGAAACACCCTGTCCATCCTTAATATAGGATACCCAAATTGTTAAGATGACGCCTTTAGGCTTTTGAGTTGCTATCATATAAAGATGCAATTCTGGGAAGGCGGTGATTATTCAGGTAAAATGCTTGTCCAATTAGCTACTTAGTATTAATATCTCAAATACACGAAAATATAAAGGAGTAGAAATGACAGATCTATATAAAAATGAAACAGAGGTCAAGGAACGTAGTAAGAAATGGATCTCAGATTTTAATAATGGAGATGCGGAGGCATGTATTGCAGCGTATACGCCTGAAGCAATCATGAATGCAAAGCCCTTAGGAACCTACATCGGATTAGATCAAATAAAAGGTTTCTGGAAACCCTTTATCGAATCGGGCGCTGGAGAATTGGAATATAGCAATGTTACTTTGGCTATGGAGGATGAAAATACAGTTCTGTTATCAGCCAATTGGAAGATGAACATTGGCCGTGGAATAATTATCCAAGAGAGATGGGTAAAACAGTCAGACGGTAAATGGCTTATTGAGTATGACGACTTTGAAGTGCAGGAACAGTACTAGAATTTCGCTTCAGACAGCAAATACCTAGGTCCGGGAAACTGCAATATATTTATCAAATATAATTTGTATTTGTATGCCTACTAATTCTAAGCAGCGGACTCCTTAGTTTTAGGTTTAGATATGTGCAGACCAACTAACCTAGCTACCATTATAGTCAAATATAGCTGACCGGATAATGCTTCTAGCGATGCAAGAGAACGCGCTTGATCCGAAATTGCTTCTATATTTCCATATCCGACTGTTGTAAGAGTTACGTAACTGAAAAACAAGAAGTCAGGTCCGTCTTGAAGAGGCTTGCCATCGGTATCCATAAAAGAGCCCGGGTAAAACATATCAACTATTACATATAATGTAGCCCAAGCTAGCCCGATCAGTAGATAAACGCATATTGATGCTGAAAGAATCTCAGTAGTCACGTCCCTGCTTTTAATTATATGCATGAAAATTCTATATGTAGTGTAGGCGAATAGGAAGAAAGCGAATACTATCTCATCTTTAATCAACTGAGAAACGTCGATTGGAATAACGGGTACCTTTAATAATAAAAGTAAAAACCAAGGAGCCGCTAATATTAAAGCTATGATAGTGTGACTCTTCTTATCTCCTACAGCAATTACTGACATTACCATTACTAAAGTTGCGAGTAAGCTTAGTAGGATTTGTCCTCCCATATCTCCCTGTACATAGGGATAGGTTATTATCAGGAGCAGTAGTGATTTTGTAAGATATGAGAATCTTCTTTTCCTGATCCGGTTAATTAATCTGAGAAGAATATTATCTCCCTGACTTTGCGCTTTAGTCATAATTTCCTCCGTCTACTGAATATTCTTGCTTATTAATATAACAAGAATCTCAGGAACTATATAGCCTATCAAAGACAACTATTAGAAAAGTTAGAGGATGAATCCAAATAATTGTAATTTGCCGACAATTAGGGCATAAATATATATGTATAAACTGCTATAGAGGAAGATCGAATGAATTGGCATAAACTTTCATCCTATATATTTGCGCTTTTTTTGTTGCTGGCACTGAGCTGCTCCAGTGAAAGGAGCGAAGAAGGTGTTGGTCATGGACAGGACTACGAATCTGCTGAAGATGTTGGCGCTGTAGAAACAAACGAAGGACTTGAACTTTGCGGTGGAATTGAGGGGCTTGAGTGTAGTGAGGGGCAATTTTGCGAGCTCCCCGCTGGACAGTGCATGGTTGCAGATTCTCAGGGAACCTGCGAATTCCAGCCAGAGATGTGTGCCAAAGATTATAGACCAGTTTGTGGATGTGATGGAAGGACTTATGGTAATGATTGCGGTCGTCAGAGTGCAGGTGTTCAAAAGGATTATGACGGTGAGTGCAAGTAATAAGGTCTGTGCGGAGACTGAAATACTTGCATGGAATTAAGGGTAGATGTGGATAAATAAACCTGAANTAGCCGGCGTTGATAGTGATGTTGGTTGTTTATATAATACGTTTATAAATAAGAGCAGTAGAAGGATAGAGTTAATTTAATAAAGAGAGNGGATCGAGTGATGAACAAAGTAAAGGACTTCAAGTTTGNTCTAGTATTANTTATATGTGTTTCATTTCTGGTANGTTGTAACGAGAACTCATCTTCTGATTCAGAAGATACAAGGTCAATTGACGGTTCGGGCAATAATTTACAAAAACCCCTAATGGGAGCAACTTTTACTGAGCTTGTGAGATATGTTTTTTCTGATTATGAAGACAGTATTTCGGAAATGTCTGAAGCGGGCAGACCAAGTGCAAGGCTTGTAAGCAATATTGTTAGCTCTCAGGAAGAGTCAATTCCTAATACACTTAACGCTAGCGACTATA
>JGI24023J19991_10001976_pt1 | contig 15237 bp, 12 predicted proteins | sample Cruoilmetagenom1_FD_19991 | JGI IMG/M metagenome (IMG submission 19991) | reverse complement strand
TATGGTATCATGATTAGACATTTTAATAGATACGAGCTTAAGTATATCCTAACGCACAAAGAACACCTGCAGGTAGCAAAAGCCTTGGAAGGATTTCTGGAACGTGATAGGCATGCAGGAGATAAAGGGCTATACCGCATAGCCAGTTTATATTATGATAGCCCTGGCTTGTCCTGTTACAGAAATAAGATTGACGGTATCTGGTACCGGCGTAAGTTAAGGTTGAGAATATATAAGGATTCCGACATGACCCACGGTTTTGTGGAGATAAAACAGCGCATAAACCGGACGGTGCAAAAGCGCAGGCTTGTTTTGCCCATTGACGAGGCCAAGGCCCTTTGTGCAGGTGAAGACATCGGTATCGACCGATTAGACGCTCTGGACAGGGCGACCGCTTCGGAGGTTTTGTTTTTGGTCAAAGCCCTGGGCATGAAGCCCCAATGCATCATAAGCTACCATCGTCGACCCTTTGAAGGATCGAGATATGATCATGGTCTGCGTATTACCTTTGACACCTATCTTAAGTACAGGATCCAGGAGCTTGACCTCGCTGTTGCAGCAAAGAACAAGTTCTTTCTTCCCCCGGATATCGTAGTAATGGAAATAAAAGCGAATGAAAAGGTCCCGGTCTGGTTGACTTCCATCATAGGAGCGCTCCAATGCAATTTGAAACGTGTCAGCAAGTACTGCATTGGTATTGAGCAGGCCTTTTCCACGCTGAGAAACAGCAGGATTATTAGCTTTAACAGTGGGTATTCCGGCGGACGTGGCGATTACTTCTGAGCCATTTTGAGGTCTGCTTTTTAGTTTTCTTGATGGCTGACGATGTATTGAGACACAGAATTCAGAGAGATGGACTTGAGGGATCTAGTTATTAATTCATCAATGGACAGAGAATGAGGGAGGGTAGTGCAATGAAAAGAAGAATGTTAGTCGGATGGACGAAATTTGGCAGATGGGGGGCTTTATCGTTCCTCTATTTTATCATGTTACTCTGTTTTTTTGCGCCGGTTTTGGCATTCGCAGCCGACAGGTTGATTGTAAAGAACGGTAGCGGAACGGCAACTTTCACGGTAGAAGATAGTGGTGCTACCAGAATTGCCTCGAGTCTCGTTACTAACGGCGCAACGGGAGTTGGCACTGCTCCTTTTGTTTTGGGGCAGGATGTTGGGAAAAGAGGCATTGTTATTACGGACAAGGCCGCGAGCAATCCCAAGAGAATCTATGTGGGATGGAATGTCGGATCATCCCATGACTATGCGGAATTATTCGCGCTCCAGGAGGGTGTTGCCTACAAGAACCTCATCCTGAATCCAAATGGCGGCTACGTCGGTATCGGCACAACCCGCCCTTCATATCCGTTGCAAATGAGAAGCGGGGCTTATGTTTCATCCGGCGGCGTGTGGACCAATGCCTCCAGCAGGGAATATAAGCAGGATATTAAATCCCTTACCGGCGAAGAAGCGGTGGAGACGTTGACGGCGCTGCAGCCCGTACATTTCAGTTATAAGGCGGATCCGAAAGAAAACCATGTGGGGTTTATTGCCGAGGATGTCCCGAATCTTGTGGCATCAACGGACCGAAAAGGAATGAGTGCCATGGATGTGGTTGCCGTGCTGACGAAAGTGGTCCAGGATCAGCAGAAAACCATTGCGGAATTGTCCGGAAAAGTGGCGAAACTTGAGCAAAAATAACGTCCTTCTTATACCGAAAAACCATGGGGGTTTACTCAAAATGAGACGGATATTTTTTCTCATAAGGATCATCTTTGGCATTTCCCTTGTACTCGCGCTTGGCTTTCCGGCGGAAGGGGCAGCGGAAATTGAAACTGCATCGGAGAGTGTTGGAACAAAGCTCATAAATTACCTGCTTCAAAGCCCCAGAATCACAGAACCTCACACCGTGTTAAAAGATTTCATGGAAAACAGATCCGCAACAACCCGGGTGATTGTAAATCTGCGGGAGCTTGAAACGGTTGAAGCCCTCAACAGCTTCAAGCATCCGGATAATCGAGAGCAGGTGGCCAACCAACCGTGTCTATGAGTTGCTGGAGCGGGTCCTTGGGACCTTCAATCCAATGCAGGTTCAAACAACTAATCGCTTCAAGTACATGGGCGGTTTTTCCGCGCAGGTGACCCTTGAGGGGATCAAGGCGCTGGTTGAAAACCCTGATGTCCTTTCTGTTGAGAAAGACTTCCTGCGTTATTCCAATCTGGCCCAGGGGATTCCCCTGATGAACGCCTCCGCAGTCAGGAGTCTTTACAATGGCAGTGGGGTAGCCGTCGCTATTTGTGATACGGGTGTTGATTATACACACCCCAGTTTGGGCGGGGGCGGTTTTCCCAACAGCAAGGTTATCGGCGGGTACGATACCGGGGATAATGATAATAATCCCATGGATTCCCAGGGGCATGGCACCGCTTGCGCAGGTATTGCGGCAGGCATTCTGGGGACAACTGGAGATTATATCGGAGGCGTTGCCTATAACGCTAAACTCTACGCGCTCAAGATTACCAAGGGCGGCGGGGGCAGCGCTTATGACTCGGATATGATCGAGAGTTGGGAATGGTGCATTACGCATCAGTACGATGATCCCGACAACCCGATTTTGGTCGTCAGCACCAGTTTTGGCGGGGGGCGGTATTTTGGTTCCTGTGACAATACCCTGCCGGCCTACGCTGCTGCCGCCAAAAATGTGGCGGCGGCAGGGATGAACCTGTTTGTCTCCGCCGGAAACGACGGTTACTGTGATTCTCTAGCCGCGCCATCCTGTATTTCCAACGCGATTTCGGTTGGGGCTGTTTATGATGCGAATCTTGGGCAAAACCCACCACCAGGATACGTGGGATGCATTAAGAACGGTTCCTGTGTTGGAACGCCGGGACCACCCTGTGAGGAAAAATATTATGTGGATAATCCGGCCAATGCGGATCAAGTGGCAACCTATTCCAACAGCGCTTCGTTCCTAGATCTTCTGGCGCCTTCCAATTGGGCGACCACCGCAAAACTGGGTGGCGGGTATTGGAACACGGCAAATGGGTTTGGCGGCACATCGGCTGCCTGCCCCTATACAGCCGGTGCTGCGGCAGCCCTTCAAAGCGCTGCCGCGGCCATTTCCGGAGCCTTTTTAACCCCGAGCCAGGTAAAGGCAACCCTTTCGGATACGGGCGACCCGCTCACCGATGAAAAGGCGGCCATTATCAAACCACGTGTGAATCTGGGTCAGGCTGTGGCATCACTTCAGGGGGGTGGTTCGGTTGCATATGTTGAACCGGCGGGTGTTTGCGGAGGAAAAAGTCCTTGCTATGCTACGATCCAGGAAGCGTTCAATTCAGCGAATTCAGGAACCACCATGAGGATATCCGGCGGTTTTTTTGACGAAAGACTCACATGGGTTGTCAATAAGGCGGTTACCCTTGAATGCGGCTGGGATGTCGCGTTTTCAGTGCAAAATACTTACACGACGGTCGATTTTTTGAGCATTACAGGCGGTACCGTTGCGATTGAGCGTCTGGTTCTGCAATAAGAAACGCCAGGGTTCGTAAGTTAATCGAGACAGTGGAAAATTTTGAGTACTGATTATGGATAAAAAATCTAAAATTTATGTGGCCGGGCATGGCGGTCTCGTGGGGACGGCCATCGTGCGCCGTCTCAAAAAGGCAGGGTACGACAATCTCATTCTCAGGGCCCATAAAGAACTGGATCTTACCCGCCAGGTGGCAGTTGAAGCTTTTTTTGAAAAGCAACGGCCCGAATATGTGTTCATGGCCGCTGCAAAGGTAGGGGGAATCCTGGCTAATAGCTCCTATCCAGCGGAGTTTATTTACCGGAACCTCTTGATGGAAACCAATATCATTCATGCGGCATATCTCTATGGTGTAGAAAAACTGCTTTTTCTGGGCAGTTCCTGCATTTACCCCAAACACTGCCCACAACCCATGAAAGAAGAACATTTGCTGTCCGGTTATCTGGAATCCTCGAACGAACCCTATGCGGTGGCCAAGATTGCCGGTATCAAGATGTGTCAGGCCTATAACCGGCAGTATGGAACCCGTTTTATCAGCTTGATGCCCACCAACCTCTATGGTCCGGGGGACAATTTTGATCTGCAAACATCCCATGTTCTCCCGGCGTTGATCCGTAAATTTCATGAAGCCAAAATGTCCGGTAATACCTCCGTGGAAATATGGGGGACGGGAAAGCCGAGGCGGGAGTTCCTTCATGTGGACGACCTGGCCGACGCGTGTCTCTTTCTGATGAATCATTATGAGGAAAGCGAAATTGTNAACGTGGGTGTGGGAAAGGAGTTGAGCATTCTGGAGTTGGCCGAAATGATTGCCGGGGTCGTTCGATTTGATGGAGANCTTATCTTTGATGCCACTAAGCCGGATGGCACCCCCCTTAAATTGCTGGATGTTTCCAAGCTGACAGCGCTGGGCTGGCAAGCGAAAATGCCCCTGAAAGAAGGCATCAAACAGATCTATGAATACTATGTGTCCATATTATCCTAGTCCTTTTCGATCACCTGCAATTCTTTTCTTATGCTGACTTTTGCCATAGCCATTCCCAACTACAACCAGAGTCATTTTCTCCCCTGGGCTCTTGAGAGCCTTCGGCATCAATCGGTTCCGTTTAATGTGGCGTTGATGGATGGCGGATCATCTGACAACTTCCAAACGGTTGCCAAGTCCTATTCGGATGTGATTACCCACCTGGAATCCGGGCCGGATGGGGGACAGGCCGCCGCCATAAAGAAAGGAAAAACGAGCGTTTCCGGTGATATCGTCGCCTGGCTGAATGCTGATGACTACTATTTTCCGGGAGCTTTGGACAGGGTTGCTTCTGTTTTTGAAAAGAATCCCCATGTGGATGTTGTCTACGGAGACGCAGTGCATGTGACGGCAGAGGGTTATTTTTTATCCTATTTTCCACCGGTTCAGTCGTTTAATCCAAGGGATTTGACGCGGTCCTGTTTCATATGTCAGCCCACATGCTTTGTTCGTCGAAAAGTTTATGAGCGGATTGGGGGAATCGATGCGACCTTGAAATACACAATGGATTGGGATCTATGGCATCGATTATCTCTGGCCGGCGCGAGGTTTCAATATCTTCGTGAAGTGCTTGCAGCCGTGCGATATTATCCTGGAACCAAGACCATGAGCGGGGACCGACGTCGCTATTGGGAGATTTGGCGCATTGAAAGGAAGTATGGCCGGCACGTTATGCCATTTTCGTGGGCGGGGTTTTACCGTTATGACTTGTCCCTTAAGGAAAAAAGAAACTTTCTTGAGAAATTTTTTCTTTACATGCTGGATACGCTCAGGCAATCAAAGAAGCGGCTTTTAAAGATGCAGGGAGAAGGGATCCAAATGAATCGGACGCTTTACGGATTTCATCGTTGGGAGCCTGTTGTGGAAACAAGCTGCATAATACACCTTCCATGGTATGACAGACGGCAGTGGCGTCGACTCTATCTTCAGGTAGAACCTTTTGACAAAAATTATATCATAAAGATCAATGGTGCATTCTGTCATAGTGCGATTTCTGAAACGGGCGCTTTCCTGATTGAGGTTCCTTTCACAACGGAACCCTACAGAAAGATAACGATTTTAAGATCGGGAGGGGGGCGGTGGAAGCTTCTCGGGTTTTCCTGTGAGTTGAAAGGCTTGAGCGAGGCCTGATTTTTTATATTCGAATGGCTTTTTGAAAATGGAATTGGTAACCGTCATCATTGTAAATTGGAATGGTCGGCATCTGCTGCCGGACTGCCTCAAAAGCCTCCGTGAACAGGAATTCAAAAAATTTAAGACGATACTTGTGGACAATGGTTCTTCGGATGGGTCCGTTGATTGGGTGCGCGGGTGCTACCCGGAAGTCAAGGTTATTCCCTTTTCGACCAATGCGGGATTTTGCGTTGCCAATAATGTGGGTTACAGAGCATCGAAAAGTAAATATGTGGCCCTGTTGAATAACGATGCGGTTGCTCATCCCCTTTGGCTTCAGCGTCTGGTGGATGCGCTGGAGACTCATGAACAGGCGGGTTTTGCCGCCTCTAAAATCCTTAATTACGGAAAGCCGAACACTATTGACCGTGCCGGCGATAGTTACACCAGGGCTGGAGCGGGACTCTTGCGTGGGCGAGGGGTGGGGTCAAATTCCTATGATAAACAAGAATGGATTTTTGGCGCCTGCGCCGCAGCGGCCCTCTATCGAAAACGCATGATTGATGAAATCGGCTTTTTTAATGAGGATTTTTTTCTGCTTTATGAAGATGTGGATCTCAGTTTTAGAGCTCAGTTGAAGGGCTACAGATGTCTGTATGTGTCTGAAGCAACGGTTTATCATAAAACAAGCAGCAGTATTATTCGGGACTCTCATACTTCAATATATTACGGACACCGAAATCTGGAGTGGGTCTACTTTCAGAATATGCCGGGGCGTTTGCTTGGAAAGACTCTTTTTCTGCATCTGGCCCATAATATGGGTTCTTTCCTTTATTTTTCCTGTAATGGCGGAATGAAGAGCATTTTACGGGCAAAATGGGATGCGTTCAGGTATATGAAAAAAGTTTTGAAAAACCGTCGTATGATTCAAAAGGGAAAACGGGTAGAAGATTCATACGTTTGGGCGCTTTTAGAAAAAGAACGTTTCTTTGTTAGACTGGCGACGCGTTTTCCAAAAAAAAATGAATCAGGGAATAGAAAAGAGACTGTATGAAACTGCTGGATATCATCATCATCAATTATAACAGCACGCTTCCGCTGTTGCATTGTGTTGAGTCCTTACTGAATGCCGCAGGCACCATATCCCTCAGTATTCACGTTCATGACAATGCTTCTTCCAAAGGGGATGATGTTGATCGTTTGATAAGGGATTTCCCGGAAGTGCTGCTCACCAAAAACCATTCCAATCTGGGGTTTGCAAAGGCCGTCAATAACGCCTTGAAGCAGGGGTCCGCCCCTTATGTTTTGATTCTTAATCCCGATACCCTTGTTCAACCCGGTCTCCTTTCAGATACCAAAAAAAAATTTGGGCCCCATGATTTTTGATGTTGACGGCGCCATTCAGGGGTCGGCAAGGGCCTTTCCAAACCCCCTCACGGCACTTTTTGGGAGAAAATCCATTCTTTCCAAAATATTCCCCAACAATCCCATTACACGGGAAAATATCCTGACCGCCCGAAGCGATGGGGTGACCCCAATGGAAGTGGACTGGGTTTCAGGCGCCTGTATGCTGGTGAGAAGAGAGGCCGTTAACCACGTGGGGCCCCTGGATGACAAATTCTTCATGTACTGGGAGGATGCCGATTGGTGCCGACGCATGTGGCGGAAAGGATGGAAAGTGGTCTATTTCCCCCGTTCTTCCGTCATGCACTATGTGGGGGTCAGCAGCGAAACAAACATATTTCGTTCTGTTCTTGAGTTTCATAAAAGTATCTATCGCCTTTTCAACAAGCATGCCAATGTGCCTTACTCTCTCCTGAAACCGCTTGTTTTCTGGGGGGTCACTTATCGTTTTCTATTTGTTTTTGCATCTCAATTGGGTCGCAAGTGTTTTCGACCGCCCAAAAAACACGAGCCATGGAAAAGCGTGTTGGAACCTCGGAAGGCAAATGATCTTAGAATCAGGGTGTTACGGTTTATTGCACGCCTCAATATCGGAGGACCTTCCATCCACGTACACCTGCTGACCACAGGGCTTGATAGCCGGAAATTTTATTCAACCCTTGTCACCGGAAAAATCTCTCCCCGTGAAGGGGATATGGGCTATCTTTTTGCATATTCAAAAGAGAAACCAATTATTATTAACGAATTACAACGAGAAATAAGTCTGCTCATGGATATGAAAGCGTTTCTGCAGATTTTCAGAGTACTGCGACGTGAAAACCCTGACATCGTGCATACGCATACCGCCAAAGCGGGGACCAGCGCAAGGCTTGCCGCCATGATTTATAACCGATTTGCCAATGGTGGCGCCCATACGGTTCATACATTTCACGGGCATGTGTTTGCGGGGTATTTCTCTCGAACCAAATCGTTGATGTTCATCTGGATAGAGCGCTTTCTGGCCAGATCAACCGATGTGATTGTTGCCATCAGCCGAAGCCAGAAAGAAGACCTCAGCAAAAAATTCCGCATTGCGCCTGCCTCTAAAATCAAGGTTATTCCGCTCGGTTTCAATTTGGACCCTTTTCTGAAGAGTTCCCCCAAAAAAGGGCAGTTTAAAAAATCACTGGTGTCTTGCCATGATGCCCTTCTAGTAGGAATTGTCGGTCGGCTGGTCCCCATCAAAAACCATTTCCTTTTTCTGGATATGGCCAGGATCTTCCTGGATGAAAACCCCCATATTAATGTGAAATTCGTTCTGGTGGGGGACGGAGAACTTCAGGATACTTTGAAAGTCTATGCTGAAAAGAACGGGCTGATGCAGCATGTTCATTTCAGCGGTTGGCGGAGGGATTTGCCGGACGTCTACGCTGATTTGGATATTCTGGCGCTGACCTCTGAAAATGAGGGCACGCCGGTATCCATCATCGAAGCCATGGCTGCCGCCACGCCGGTGATTTCCACGGATGCGGGTGGTGTACAAGATCTTCTGGGGCCGAAAAACGAGGTATCCGTTCAAAGTGGGTTTGTTGTCTGCGAACGAGGCATTCTTTGCCGCAAAAATGATGCAGCCGGGTTTGCAAGGGGTCTGAAATACCTGGTAGAGATGGATAAATCCCAAAAGGACGAAATGGTCGAAAACGCCAATGATTTTGTTGACAAAACCTTTTCAGAGAAGCGATTGCTCCGGGATATGGAAACGCTTTACCTGAAAATGATGAAACCTAAATCCCGACAAAAGAGACATGCCGTGTTGGGAGAGAGTGGCCGACTGATCAAACGGAACATGGAGAGAGAGAGCTGTTGTGATTAAAGTGTTGCATGTAATCACCGAGCTTAATGTTGGTGGGGCGGAAGTCATGCTCACAAAACTACTTGCCGCCATGGATCGTGGTCGCTTCAACCATTCCGTCCTGTCTTTACAGAACAAAGGCCCTATGGGTGCCCAAATTGAAGAAATGGGCATCCCGGTTTATGAACTCAATTTGCATCGCCCATTTTCCATTATCCGTGCAGTTTTCAGGTTTCGAGTGATTTTGTCGCAACAGCGTCCCGACCTTATTCAAGGATGGATGTACCATGGTAATCTGGTTGCCGGCTTGTTTCGTTTCCTGAATGTGCATAATCGACCCGTTATCTGGAATATTCGATGTTCACTTGGCACCTTGAAACAGGAGAAACTCCTGACACAGGTGGTTATTCGAGCGGGTGCCCTTTTTTCCGGAAGCGCTGCAGGAATCATATACAATTCTTATATCAGTGCAGGTCAACATGCAGCCATCGACTATTTCCCCGGGAAAGCCTATATTATTCCAAACGGCTTCGATTTGGGGCGGTTTCAACTGAACATGCATGTTAGGCAAAAGTTGCGTTCAGAACTAAACGTTCCGAAAGGCGGGATTTTGGTAGGCTTGATCGCACGTTATCATCCCATGAAAGATCATGTTAATTTCCTGAAGGCCGCATCGTTGATTGCAAAGGAGCGAGAAAATGTTCAATTTCTTGTTCTCGGCAGGGATGTGGATAAACGTGCATCAGGATTAATCCGGCTTATTGAAACTTTGGGTTTAACGGGCAGGGTGATTTGCTTGGGTGAACGCCCTGATGTTGAGTCCTTTTATCCAGCCCTCGATATCGCATCGCTGTCTTCTTCCTACGGTGAAGGGTTTCCCAATGTCATCGGAGAGGCGATGGCTTGTTGTATTCCCTGTGTGGTGACGAATGTCGGTGATTGTCGGCGGGTGGTTGGTAAAACCGGAATTGTGGTTCCTGCAAAGGATCCGGAGGCGTTAAAGAAAGGATGGGATAGGCTCATCGACAAGGGGCAAGAGGAAAGAGCAAAACTCGGAGTGGTTGCTCGAAGGCGAATACTTGAAAATTTTGCGATTTCAAAAATCGCCGGACAATATGAAGAACTATACCAAAAGGTGATGGATTCAGTAAAAGCCTAAAAGATCGTTTTGTGCCTTTGAGGGAGTCGTATATAATAAACGAAATTTCCCTTAACATTTGATGTAGGAACTTTTATTAAGGATGCATGGGTCATGTGCGGTATCGTTGGCTTTAAGACAAATAGAGATTTCTATCGGTTGAGGGACTCGCTCCCTGATGCGATTTTAAGACTTTTCCACAGAGGCCCGACTGATTCAGGCCTTTTTTTTGATGAAAGGCACGGTCTGGGACTGGGGCACCGAAGATTGTCGGTAATCGACCTGTCAGAAGCCGGCCGCCAGCCCATGGCGAGCGACGATGGTCGGGTTCGAATCGTATACAATGGTGAAGTGTATAATTTCAAAGAAATTCGAAAAACCCTGAAAGGGTTGGGACACGTCTTTCGAACCGACACCGACACAGAGGTTATCCTCAAAGCCTACTGTCAATGGGGCATTGATTGCCTGAAACGATTTACGGGCATGTTTGCTTTTGGCTTGTGGGACGAAAAGGAGGAGTGCCTGTTTCTGGCCAGGGATCGTCTGGGAATCAAGCCCCTGTTCTATTATTTGGCGCCGGAAGCCCTTTTTTTTGCATCGGAACTAAAAGCCCTTATGGGGCTTTCANCGTTTCCCAGGAGCCTGGACCATGATGCGGTTCCCCTTTTTTTGCATTACCAGTATATTCCTGCCCCAAGAACCGTTTTTAAGGACACATTTAAACTGTTGCCGGGTTATTATGCCCGGCTTTATAAGGGACAGTTGCAGGTTGAACCCTACTGGCGTCTGCCCCCCATTCAAACCGATGGCCAAAGCAATGCATGCCGGGAGACCGACGCTTTGGAAAAATTGGATTTCCTTTTGACCGATGCGGTGTCCGATCGATTGATCAGCGATGTTCCTCTGGGAGGGCTTTTAAGCGGGGGAATCGATTCGTCTATGGTCGTGGCCCTGATGCAAAAGGTGAGCAATTTTCCCGTAAAAACCTTCAGCATCGGTTTCAATGAACCCGGGTTTAATGAAGCGCCCTGGGCCGCCAAAGTGGCGGAGCATCTGAAAACGGACCACACCGCGTTTTATGTTACCCCCGAGGAAGCCCTGGCGGTCATTCCCCGCCTGCCGGAAATCTATGACGAGCCCTTTGCCGATGCGTCCGCAGTGCCCACGTTCCTGGTTTCAAAACTGGCCCGTTCCCGTGTAACGGTTGCCCTTTCAGGCGACGGGGGAGACGAACAGTTTGCAGGGTATGTACGTTACTGGAGCACCCGGGTCATGGCTGCGGCGTCTCAACGGATTCCGGAATGGGCCGGGAATACCCTGCGGTCGGCACTGACGAAAATCCCTGTTTCCTGGGTCGAAAGATGCTATATGCCGTGGCGAAGGTTCCTTCCCCAGCGGTTCAATGTGGCCAATTTTCCTGACAAGTGGCAAAAACTGGTGGATCTCATGCAGGGGGGGGGGCTCCAGTCCCTTTACCGAAAGACCATCCATCTCTGGCCGAAAGAGATGTTGCAGGGTCTTCTTCAAGGGGACCTTGTGGAAAGTCAATACGAGGAAGCTTTTATGGATACGGAAGGTTGGCCTGTCCTTTCGCGGCTCATGCGGGTCGACCAGAAAACCTATCTCCCCGATGACATGTTAACCAAAGTGGACCGGGCCAGCATGGCTGTAAGCCTGGAGGTTCGTGTGCCGCTCCTGGACCACCGGGTGGTGGAATTCACATCTTGTTTGCCGGATCACCTTAAATACAGAGACGGCAAAGGAAAGTACCTGCTCAGAAAGCTTCTGTCCCGCTATGTGCCGGAGGCGCTCTTTGAAAGACCGAAGATGGGGTTTGGCGTGCCCATTGGAAGGTGGTTTCGGGGCGAGCTGAAAGAAATGCTTTCGGATTACCTGTCTGTGAGTCAATTAAAAAGGGAAGGCCTTTTTGATTCGGGGTATGTTGAGACCCAGCTTAAAGAGCATCTTTCCGGCAAAGCCAACCATTGCTATCGGCTCTGGGCGCTTCTCATGTGGGAGATATGGCGAGAGAGATGGCTTGACTGATTCGGTTTATTCGGGCTCTTTCCAAGCTATCGCTTGATTTTACCGAGTTCAATTTGATATCTTCCCGAGCACGGTTGGCTTACCGTGAAAAATTTTCTGAGATATCGCAGGGTGGAAGAATGTAAGGAAGGGAGTTGCCGGCAAAAAGAGAGGGGACCCTCAGACCCTCAAAAAAATGGCTCTGAATTCCCTTTAACGAGAGCGGAATAGAAAGGAATAAAATGAAAACCATATGGGTTGACGGTGTGCCAATCAACGATCCGGATCGTTGTTATGTCATTGCGGAAATCGGGCACAATCACCAGGGAGATGTGGAAAAAGCCAAAGAGATGTTCCATGTGGCCAAGTGGTGTGGGGCGGATGCCGTCAAGTTACAGAAAAGAAACAACCGAAATCTGTTTACCCGCGCCATATACGATGCACCTTACGACCACGAAAACAGCTTTGGCAAGACCTATGGCAGCCATCGGGAGGCGCTTGAATTCGGCAGGGAAGAGTACCGAGAACTTCAGCGGTACGCTCGGGAGATCGGCATCACGTTTTTCGCAACGGCCTTTGATTTTGAAAGTGCGGATTTTCTTGCTGATCTTGACATGCCGGCTTTCAAGATTGCTTCCGGGGATCTGAAAAACACCCCCCTTCAAAGGCATGTTGCAGACTTTGGCAAGCCGATGTTCTTGAGCACCGGCGGGGGAACCCTTGACGATGTGAAACGCGCCTACGACACGATTATACCCATCAACCCGCAGTTGTGCATCATGCAGTGCACTGCTTCCTATCCGGCGCGGGTGGAGGATCTGAACCTGCGGGTTATTACTCGCTATAAGGCCCAGTTTCCGGATGCGGTTATCGGCCTTTCAGATCATCAGAACGGGATTGCCATGGCCGTCGTGGGATACCTTCTGGGCGCCCAGGTGGTTGAAAAACATTTTACGCTGAACCGGGCTCTAAAAGGAACCGATCACTCCTATTCCCTGGAACCGGTGGGCATGCAGAAGCTGGTCCGCGACTTGCGTCGCGTTTCTCTTGCCCTGGGTTCGGAAGAAAAGGCTCCCCTCGATTGCGAGATAAAACCGTTGCACAAAATGGGAAAAAAACTGGTGGCGGCGCAACCCCTGAAAACGGGACAGGTGCTTAGACGTGAAGATGTGGCAATCCGGTCCCCCGGCGACGGACTGGCTCCTTTTGAGCTGGATCATGTTCTCGGGAAGACGGTGACCCGGGATCTGGAGCAGGATGAGAACATTACCTTTGAGATACTGAGTGGAGGCATGTATGGTAAGCGGTAATTCCATGTTCAGTGTGGAGGGTAGGGTTGCGGTGGTGACAGGGGGAATGGGACAATTGGGAACTGCCTATGCCGCGGCCCTTTCCGAGCGGGGCGCAAAAGTTGCGGTGTTTGATATAATCCCTGAGACGAGATTGGGAAACGCTGCCTTTGAAAAAGGGTTGGAAGACGAAAGCATTGTATCTTTCGAGGTGGACATTACCGACGATCAAGCGGTGAAAGCCGTTACCGGTGAGGTGGTGGAACTCTGGGAAGAACCCCATATCCTGATCAACAACGCTGCCTTGGATTCTCCCCCGGACGCGCCTCCCGAGGAAGTGGGGCCCTTTGAAACCTATCCGGTTCCTTCTTTTGAAAAGGTTATGGATGTCAATGTGAAAGGATCTCTGATCTGTTGCCAGGTCATTGGGAATGAAATGGTCGGGAAAGGTCGGGGCTCCATTATCAATATTTCCAGCACCTACGGCATTCTTTCCCCGTGCCAGGATATCTACGAATTTAGGCGCAAGAATGGCGAGACGTTCTTTAAGCCGGTGGCCTATTCGGTCTCCAAATCGGCCGTGCTCAATTTGACCCGCTACCTCGCCACCTACTGGGCCAAAAAGGGAGTGAGGGTAAATACACTGACCCTTGCAGGAGTATTCAACCATCAGCCCGAAGAATTTCTGGATGCCTATTGTTCCAGGGTTCCCATGGGAAGAATGGCCAATGCGGATGAACTCTGTGGGGCCATCCTCTTTCTGGCTTCCGACGCCTCTTCCTACATGACCGGGTCCAATCTGGTGGTGGATGGCGGCTGGTCTGCCTGGTAAAATCAAGGAGTATTCCATGAGCCGATCGATTCCGAAAGAAATTTTCAACTGGATCAATCATCAACCGTTTCCGGCTGAATCCGGCGAATGGTTTGAGAAGTACAAGCCTGCCGATGGAAAATTATTGTGTCGTGTCGCCCGTTCGGGCGTTGCGGATGTGAAAAAGGCTGTTGAAGCCGCCGGGAAAGCCCTGCCGTTGTGGAGCGAAAAAACAGCGGTGGAGAGGGGCGAAACCATACGTGCCATTGCCCTTTGCATGGCTGATCGCAAGAGTGAAATCGCCGAAATTGTCGCTTTGGAGACGGGCAAAAGTAAAGCCGATGCTCTGGGAGAAACAGAGGCTGCCATCGAGATGGGTTTTTTTGTGGCGGGTGAAGGAAGACGCAACTACGGTAGGACCACGACGGCAACCATGGCCCATCGGACCGTCCTGACAAAACGGATGCCCCTTGGTATTGCCGCACTGATTATTGCCTCCAATACCCCCATCGCGAACGTGGCCTGGAAAGCTTTTCCTTCCATGTTTTGCGGAAATGCATCCATCATGAAGCCTTCGGAGGATACGCCGGCGACAGCATCTATCTTCGGCGAAATCTGCAGGGATGCGGGACTGCCTCCCGGCGTTTTTAACCTGGTGCAGGGGTTTGGTTCGGAAGCAGGGAGTCCCCTGGTTGAATCGCCGGATGTTGCTCTGGTGAGCTTTACCGGGTCGAGCGATACGGGGCGAATGATACAGAAAACAGCCGGTGAGCGGTTGGCCAAAGTCTGTATGGAACTCGGTGGGAAAAATGCTCTGGTTGTATGCGACGATGCGGATCCCGCCAATGCGGAAAAATGGGCACTCTCTTCAGCATTCAGCAATGCCGGTCAACGTTGTGCTGCCGCTAGCCGCGTGATCGTTTTTGACCCAATATATGACGCATTCAGGGAACGTCTTGTGCGATCAACCCAGGAATTGAAGGTCGGCATCGGGGACGATGATTTCTTAGGCCCTGTTATCAATGAAAATCATCTCAAAAATATGCTGCTTGAAGTGGAGCGGGCAGTGGCGGGTG
>JGI24023J19991_10001973_pt1 | contig 15244 bp, 13 predicted proteins | sample Cruoilmetagenom1_FD_19991 | JGI IMG/M metagenome (IMG submission 19991) | reverse complement strand
TAATCTCGATCACCGACGGCCAGATCTATCTCTCGCCCGACCTATTTCGGAAAGGCCAGCTGCCGGCCATCGATATCGGAAAATCGGTATCCCGCGTTGGCGGAAAGGCCCAGTTGCCCGCCTATCGTGTCGTCGCCGGCGATTTGCGGCTCTCTTACGCGCAGTACGAAGAGCTCGAGACCTTCGCCCGTTTCGGCACACGGTTGGACGAAGAGACCCGGCACAGATTGAACCGTGGCCGCCGTATCCGAGAAATCCTCAAGCAGGCCGAGCACGATGTCCTCGCCGTGTCGGAGCAGATCGCCGTGCTCCTCGCGGCAACTCGAGGGCTCCTGGATCGCCTATCTGTCGAGCAGGTCTCTGACGGCGAAGAGGCTCTTCGTCGCATGATGAAAGAGGAGATGTCCGAACTTGGCGAGAAAATAGAGGGCGGCGCGACGCTTACCGATCAGGATCTGGAAAGCCTGCTGTCGGCTGCCCGCCGTCGGTTGAGCCACCTCGCCGGACTCTAGAGCGAAGACCGGAGTCATGGAAACACTCGAGACACTCAGCAGGCGGATCGCAACGACCAAGGACCTCCAATCCATCGTCCGCACGATGAAGTCGCTTTCGGCCGTGAGTATCCGGCAATACGAGCGCGCGGTCAGCGCTCTCAAAGAATACAGCCGGGCGACCGAACTCGGACTGCAGGTCCTTCTCCACGAGTCGCCTTTGCTGGGCATTGAGCCTGTTCGACAGGAAGGACCCACGGTTGCCATCGTCTTTGGCTCGGATCACGGGCTATGTGGACGCTTCAATGAGCAGATCAGCCGGTTCGCGCAGAAGGAACTGCGAAAACGGGGTGTGCCGGCCGGAGACAGGCTCTATCTGGCGGTGGGGTTTCAAGCCGCCTCTAAGTTGGAAGCTATTGGTCAACAGATCGACGAAGTTTTCTTTTTGTCGGGCTCCGTGAGCGGGCTAACGGCGACGGCACACAGCGTGCTTCTCAAGATCGACGAGTGGCGCACCGCTCGCGGCATCGCGCGGGTCTTGCTGTTTCACAACGCCTGTTCGGCAGAAGAATTGGCCTCGCCCGTCTGTCTTCAGCTACTGCCGCTCGACACTGACTGGCTGCACCGGCTTGGCAAGCGCCGCTGGCCGTCACGCGTGCTCCCGACCTATACGATGGAAAGCCAGGTCTTGTTTTCATCCCTTATCCGCGAGCACCTGTTCATCACTATTTTCCGAGCCGGGGCGGAATCGATGGCCAGCGAGCATGCCACGCGGCTCGCCTCCATGCAGGCCGCTGAACGCAACATACAGGAGCATTTGGAGGAGATGACCAGCGCGTTTCGCCATCGGCGGCAGCAGGCCATCACCGAAGAGTTGCTGGATATCGTCGGCGGCTTCGAAACCTTGCGAACGGCGGACCTATCCGCCGAGGACGAGCAATGATATGGGACATGGTATCGGGCGTCTGGCCAGGCCNCCTGCCATCTTGATTTGCGTCAATGCATCACCCTTGCATGCTCCCTAACCTGTTTGTTTCCTTCCTATCATGCCNAAAGATAAGGGGATGCAACCATGACAATGCTCAAAGTGATCGAGGTTCTGGCCCAGTCGGACAAGAGTTGGGAGGACGCCGCCGCAAATGCCGTGCGGCAGGCTTCCGAGTCGGTTCGCGGCATAAAGTCGCTATACATAAAGGAGATGGAAGCGACTGTAGTAAATGGGCGTATTACCGAGTACCGAATTAACGGGAAGATCTCGTTCGTCCTGGGCGCATCCTGAGCATTACGGCGCGATGCCGGGCAGCACGTGCTGGCGATCCGGCCGGAGTATTCGTACCGCCCAGCAAAGTCTAGTCATGCGAAATGCGCCACCGCGGCGTAGCTGACTTGGTCTGCAGATCGTCTTAATGCCGGGAAGGGCAAGCCGACGTTGATCGTTGGTTTGTCGAGTGTGGTTCTTGTATCGGACGGCCCCTTTGGTCACGGACACCAATGCCCGCTCATGAATTGACGCAATTTCCAGCCAAGCACGGCATCGAGTCCGTCGCGGTCAGCGCGGACAGTTTCCGGCAAGCAAAAGAGCAGGTCCTGGATGACCTGGGTGTGACGTTCGACAAGGGGTTGAGCGCCGCCGAGGTCAAGCGGCGACGGCGCCTATATGGAAGCAATCGGTTACGCCAGACCAAGCGCAAGAGCGTTTGGACTATTCTCCTGGATCAGTTCAACAGCGTGATCGTCTGGCTTCTGACCGCAGCCAGCGGTCTATCCTTCTACTTTCGCGAATGGACACAAGGGGCGGCGATCTTGGTCGTCCTCGCGATCAACTCGGCGATAGGACTGACCACGGAACTCAGAGCGGTCCGCTCGATGGAGGCCTTGCGCCGGCTATCCAAGGTGCGCGCCAAAGTAAGGCGGGACGGTCATGTCACCGAGATCTCGGCGGAAGAGATCGTACCGGGCGATGTCGTCATGCTCGAAGGCGGCGATATCGTGACCGCCGACCTGCGGCTGCTCGAAGCGGCGAATCTTCAGTGCGACGAGTCGGCACTCACCGGTGAATCGGTCCCCGTAGCGAAGACGGTTGAGCCCTTGGATCGAGACAGTCCATTGGCCGAGCAAACCAATATGGCCTTCAAGGGTACCGCCGTCACGCGCGGTTCCGGCGCGGGTGTTGCTGTCGCGACGGGTATGTCGACGGAACTCGGCCAGATCTCGGGGCTGGCGGAGGAGGCGGAAGCCGAGACATCGCCTTTGGAGAAGCGCCTTGACCGTTTGGGGGGACAACTGGTCTGGGCGACGCTGGCATTGACGGCGCTAATCGCCGGACTGGGCATTTACGCAGGCCGCGACCTTCTGACGATGGTGGAGACCGCCGTCGCCCTGGCCGTCGCCGCGGTGCCCGAAGGGCTCCCCATTGTCGCGACGATGGCGCTGGCGCGCGGTATGTGGCGCATGGCTCGCCGCAATGCCCTGATCGAACGGCTGTCCGCAGTCGAGACCCTGGGTGCGACCACAGTCATCTTGACCGACAAGACCGGCACTCTGACCGAAAACCGCATGACGGTGAGGGAATTGCTCCTAGCCGATGGCCGCGTGGTCCTTGATGCCGGACCAGAGGGCAACCGCCCGGTCTTTGTCATGCATGGCCACGCCTTGGATCCCAATGAGTACGATCCGCTTGCTTCGGCCCTGCGTGTTGCGGCCTTGTGTAACAACGCCTCTTTATCAGACAGCGAAGGTCCACACGGGGAGCGCGCGGCGGTCGGCGATCCCATGGAAATTGCCCTTCTCGCCGCGGCGCGGGCGGCCCGCCTGGAGCGACCGGAACTTCTCGATCGCTATCCGGAAGTGCGGGAAGAAGCCTTCACGACAGAGACGAAGATGATGGCCACCTTCCACCGGACCGACGCTGGCTTCCTGGTGGCGGTGAAAGGCGCTCCGGAAGCTGTCATCGAGAAATGCACACGGATCCTGACAACCGGGGGTCTGGATAGCCTGGACGAAACCGGCGGACAGGACTGGCTACAACGCAACGAGCAAGTGGCGGCGGAAGGATTTCGCATGCTTGCCCTGGCGATGAAGGAAGTCCGTTCCGCGGACGAGGCGGCCTATGAGAACCTGACACTCCTGGGTCTCGTCGGCCTCCTCGATCCGCCAAGGCCGGATGTCGCAGACGCCATTGCCGCTTGCCGGGAAGCGGGTGTGCGCGTGGTCATGCTAACGGGAGATCACGCGGGAACGGCTACGAAGATCGCGGCGGAGGTCGGCCTCGCCGATGGCGAGGAGGCGACCGCTGTCGAAGCCAGCGAACTCAAGAATCTCGACCAGATACCGCACGACAAGCGGCAGAGCCTCCTAAATGCTTTGATCTTCGCCCGCATTAGCCCGAAGACGAAGCTCGATCTCGTCGCCCTGTATCAATCCGAGGGCGCGGTTGTCGCCATGACAGGAGACGGCGTCAACGACGCGCCCGCCCTAAAGAAAGCCGACATCGGTATCGCCATGGGCCTGCGGGGAACAGAGGTGGCGCGTGAAGCAGCGGATATGGTCCTGCGAGATGACGCATTTCCGTCAGTCGTTGCAGCGATGCGGCAGGGCCGCATCATCTTCGGCAATATCCAGTCATTTGTTGTCTATCTGCTGTCCTGCAATCTGAGCGAAATTCTGATTATTGGCGTGGCCACATCAACAGGGCTTCCCCTCCCTCTCCTACCACTGCAAATTCTTTACCTAAACCTAATTACGGACGTCTTTCCGGCCTTCGCCCTCGGCATCGGCGAGGGCGAGGCGGACGTGATGCGCCGCCCGCCGCGAAATCCGGGGGAGCCGATCATAGATCGAAAGCGCTGGCTATCTATCGCCGCATACGGTGTCGCGATTACACTGGCGACACTCGCGGCATTCGTTCTGGCGCTGAGCTGGCTTGAGATGAATGAAGAGCAGGCGATCACCATCTCGTTTCTGGCCTTGGCCTTCGCGCAGCTTTGGCACGTCTTCAACATGCGGGATCGCGCCTCCGGATTGTTCCGGAACGAGGTGACGACGAACCGCTTTGTTTGGGGTGCTTTGGCATTGTGCACACTGCTCATCGGCTTGGCAGTTTACTTGCCCGGCTTGTCGTCAATGCTCACCCTTTCCGCCCCGGATGCCGACGGCTGGGCATTGGCGGCAGGAATGAGCCTACTTCCCTTGNTGGTCGGTCAAACGATAAAGGTCATTNCCAACACCAAGAGCAGCCCGTGATGGCTTTGTCACATACTCGATCGCGCCGCGCCGCGAGAGCTTGAACATGACGANAACGATGCTCGGCAAGAGTAACGATGACCCTGAATAGCATTTGGTCGTTTCTCATTGTGGCTCTGGTGGNNTATCTTGGGCTGGGCCTATACCTCTTCCTTTCTCAATCGCGCTTGCTCTATTATCCCGACCTTCCATCGCGTGCCATCGTGGCTACGCCCGAGCGCATCGGCCTCTCGTATGAAACGGTCGAGATCCCTACCGAGGACGGTGTCCGCCTGCATGGCTGGTACCTCCCCGCGGATGGAGACGCCCGTGGTGTTCTGCTCTTCTTTCATGGCAACGCCGGAAACATATCGCACCGCCTGGACTCGCTGAAGATATTTTCCGATCTCGCCCTGGACGTCCTTATCTTCGATTACCGAGGCTACGGCCACAGTGAAGGAGAGGTTTCCGAGCAGGGCACCTATCTCGATGCAGAGGCCGCCTGGCGCTACCTGACGGATGAGCGGCGCATCCCGGAGAAGAACATCGTCCTCTTCGGCCGCTCTCTTGGCGCCGCAATTGCCGCGCAGCTTGCCACCCGGCACAATCCGAGCGCTTTGGTCATGGAGTCGGGCTTCACGTCCGCGCCGGACCTTGCCGCTCCCTACTATCCGCTCTTCCCGGTGCATTTGCTCGCACGGTTTCGCTACAACGCAAAAGACTACCTCAAGTCCGTACGCTCTCCCGTGCTGATCGTGCACAGCCTCGACGATGAGATTATTCCCATCCAACACGGGCGGGAGCTCTTCGCCGCCGCCCATGAACCGAAAGAGTTCCTGGAGATCCAAGGCGGCCACAACGACGGTTTTCTGGCAAGCCGCCAAAGCTACATCGCCGCTCTGGATGCGTTCTTGACCCGGTACCTTGGCGAATGACCCGCTACCGGATCGCTCTGGTCGTCCGCCAACGCCGGGCCCGGCATTGTCATCTATGGATCCCGAAGGTCAATTGACCTGGCTCATGGCGGTTTGGGCGGGCGTGAGCGAATTTGTGATCTTTGGCCCGGTAACGCGCCGTCATTGACTATCCTCGGGGTTTGCGCGCCGCGCCGGTATTGAGCTTCAAGATGAGCAAGACAAGCGGAATCATTTGGGTGCGGCTGATGCCTGCTCTTGCGGCCGCGGTGCTTGTTCTGGGGATCGCTCAAGCCGGGGCCGAGGAAGATTTTGCGGCCCAACGCGCCCAGATGATCAAGGTCATCGAGGTCTACGGGCGCGGGGCCGCACCGGAACTCGGGCGCAAGGGCATCGACGCCCGGGTCCTTGCCGTGATGAACACCGTCCCAAGACACCGCTTCGTTTCCGACCGGCTGCGGGACAGTGCCTATGCTGACCGGCCATTGCCCATCGGCTATGGCCAGACAATCTCCCAGCCCTTCATCGTTGCGCTGATGACGGACCTCCTGGATGTCGAACCCAAGGATGTTGTGCTTGAGATCGGCACCGGCTCCGGGTATCAGGCCGCCGTTCTCGCCCGCCTTGTAGATCGTGTCTGCACCATCGAAATCGTTCCGCCGCTCGGCGAATCCGCCGCGGGGCTGCTCGAACGGCTGGGCTACGGCAATGTCCGCACCATGATCGGTGATGGATACTACGGCTGGCCCGACTGTGGGCCCTTCGATGGAATCGTGGTCACGGCGGCCGCGAGCCACGTACCGCCGCCGCTCATCGCGCAACTCAAACCGGGCGGCCGCATGGTCATTCCGGTCGGCGGGCCGTTCGCGCTGCAACACCTGATGCTCATCGAGAAGCGCCCGGACGGAAGCGTTCTCACGCGCCAGATGCTGCCGGTCCGCTTTGTCCCGCTGACCCGGCAATGACCCCGATCCTAATCGCGATTTCGGTCATCTCCGGGGCCGTACTGGCGTACGAGGTCCTTCTGATTCGGCTTTTCGCGATCGTGCAGTGGCATCATTTCGCGTACATGGTGATCAGCATCGCGCTGCTCGGCTATGGCGCGAGCGGCACCTTCCTGGCGTTGGCACAAGACTGGCTCAAGCCGCGCTTTGTCGCCGCATTCTCCGTGAATGCCATTCTTTTTGGGATTACCGCCTTGCTGGGATTCGCGCTTGGCGAGCGGCTGCCGTTCAACGCTCTCGAAGTGCTCTGGGACCCACGCCAGCTACTCTATCTGCCGGTACTTTATGCGATCTTCGTGGTGCCGTTCTTTTGCGGCGCCAACTGCGTCTGCCTGGCGTTCGCGACCTTCGGCCAGCAGATTGGCCCGATCTATCGCGCCGATCTCGTTGGCGCCGGCACCGGAGCACTGGGGATCGTCGCAGCGCTCTTCGCGCTGACGCCGTCGGATAGCCTGCGGCTGATCATGGGCCTGGGGATCGCTGCCGCAGGATTGGTCCAATTCAGCCGCCACGCCGGCGGCCACGTCAGCGGCCAGGGGGGCCGAGCGCCGCTCGCCGCGGGGTTGCTGGTTGCAGCCGTGCTGCTGCCGCTGGTGCTGCCCACCTCATGGGTTGCGCTGCGGGTCTCTGAATTCAAAGGCCTGCGCATGGCGCTGGATGTGCCGGACACGGAGGTCGTCGGGGAACATTCCAGTCCTCTGGGTTTGCTCACCGTCGTGCGAAGCGAGGGAATACCCTTCCGGCACGTGCCCGGCCTGAGCTTGAACAGCACTGCAGGGCCGCCCACTCAGCTGGGCGTGTTCACTGATGGGGACTCCTTGAGCGTTATCACGGGGTATGACGGCCGCCGTGATACGCTGTCCTATCTCGACTTTACGACCTCGGCCCTGCCCTATCATCTGCTCAAAGAGCCCAGCGTGCTGATCCTTGGCGCCGGCGGCGGTGCCGACGTGCTACAGGCGGTCTATCACAATGCGAATGGGATCGACGCCGTGGAGCTCAATCCGCAAATGGTCCGCCTGGTCCAAGAGGAGCACCGCAACTTTGCCGGCGCGATTTACTCCCGGCCGAACGTGCGGCTCCATGTGGCGGAGGCGCGAAGCTTCGTCGCCCGCAGCNCNGGGCGCTGGGACCTCATTCAGATCCCGCTGCTCGATGCCTTCGGCGCCTCGGCTGCAGGNGTGCAGAGCCTCAGTGAAAGCTACGTCTACACGGTCGAGGCGTTCCAAGCCTACCTCCGACACCTAGCGCCGGATGGCATCCTCGCCGTCACGCGNTGGCTCAAACTGCCNCCGCGGGACAGCCTGAAGTTATTTGCGACGGCGCTGGNCGCGCTCGAACGAGAGGGTGCCAAGGACCCGGCGCGACACCTTGCCCTCATCCGCGGTTGGAACACGACCACACTTCTTATCAGAAACGCTGAGATCGACAGCACAACCATAGGGAGGATACGCGAATTCGCCGAGCAGCGGTCCTTCGATCTTGCTTTTTACCCTGGCATAACCGTCGGCGATGCCAATCGGTTCAACCTGCTGCCCGTGCCCTATTTCTTCGAGGGGACAAGTCGGCTCACCGGGGCCGAACGCGAGCGATTTATCGCGCGCTATAAATTCGATCTCACGCCGGCCAGTGACGACCGGCCCTATTTTTTCGACTTTTTCAAATGGCGGTCCCTACCGGAGTTTCTGGAGTTGCATGCCAAAGGCGGCGCGGCATTGCTCGAACTCGGCTATTTGATCCTCGCCGCAACACTGATCCAGGCCGTCGCTCTCAGCCTTGTTCTTATCCTTCTGCCCTTGCGGTTCGGCCAGAGGCAAGCAGTCCGCCGCTCGAGCCGGGCCCGCATCGCGGCCTATTTCTTCGCCCTCGGCCTGGCTTTCCTGTTTTTGGAGATTGCCTTTATTCAACGCTTCATCGTCTTCCTCGGTCATCCGCTTTATGCGGCCGCAGTGGTGCTCTCCGGATTCCTGGTCTTTGCCGGCTTGGGCAGCGGCACCGCGCCGCGTTTGGCCGCGCTGGTGACTAGGCTCACTACGAAATCCGCCAAGTCCGGATTCCGGATCTCGGCAATCGCCGTCTCGGTTGCAGCCATCTCGATCTTTGCGATGCTATATCTCGTTGTCCTGCCGCCCCTGTTCGCACGCATGCTCGCCTGGCCCGACCTTGCGAAGATCGGCATTTCGCTGCTCATGATCGCCCCGCTTGCCTTCTTCATGGGCATGCCGTTTCCGCTTGGGCTTACGCGCGTGTCGGAACGCATCCCCGCCCTTGTACCCTGGGCCTGGGGCGTGAACGGCTGTGCCTCGGTGCTGAGCGCCGTTTTGGCCATGATCCTCGCCATCCATTTCGGCTTCACGGTGGTCGTCATGGTTGCGGTGGCACTTTACTGGACCGCGGCGGCATCGTTTTGGAGGCCGTTTGCGGAGCCCGAGACCAAGTAATCGAGTCTTGCCGCAATGACCGCCGGTTCGCTCCGGCCGCGCAATTGGGATGAAGGCACATGACGGTGGCAAGTCCTGATCCTTTGATCCTCGACGGCTCCCATGGCGAGGGCGGCGGCCAGATTCTGCGAACGAGCCTGACCTTCGCAGCGATCACCGGGCGCGCCATCCGGGTCGAGAGGATCCGGGCAGGACGGCCAAAACCGGGCTTGGCGCCGCAGCACCTGACCGCGGTGCGGGCGGCCGCTTCGCTCTGCCGGGCGACCACGACTGGCGACGAAACCGGCTCGACGGCACTTGATTTCGCACCGCGGACAGCGGTTGCCCCGGACACATATGCCTTCGACGTGGCCGCCGCGAGCAAAGGCGGCAGTGCCGGAGCGACGAGCCTTGTTCTGCAAACCGTATTACTGCCCTTGGCGCTGACCGAAGGCCGATCGCAGCTCTCGATCAAGGGCGGGACCCATATGGCTTGGAGCCCGCCGTTCGATTATGTGCGTGATATTTGGTTGCCGGCCTTGGCCAAGCTCGGCATTGAGGCCACCATCGAGCTGCGCACCTCCGGATGGTTCCCAATCGGGCAAGGGGAAGTCGCTGCCACGATCACCGGTCTTGGCGCGGCCTGGCGTCGACGGCTGAAGCCACTGATTTTGTGCGAGCGCGGTCCGTTGCACCGGATCACTGGCCGGGCATTGGCGGCCGATCTGCCGGAGCACATTCCGCAGCGGATGGCAGACCGCGCTACGGCATTGCTTGATCGTCTCGGCGTGCCCTTGGCGATCATGCCCCAGGTGGTTAGCGCCGCTTGTGCCGGCGCCGGGCTGTTCTTGACCGCGGAGTACGAACATATCCGGTGCGGCTTCAGCGCCATCGGCGTCCGTGGCAAGCCGGCGGAGGAGGTCGCCGAGGAGGCGGTGCAGGCGTTGCTCGCCCACCGAACCGCCGGCGCCGCGCTGGACCAGCACTTGGCCGACCAGATCGTGGTGCCGCTTGCCCTCGCCGCCGGCCGCTCGAAGATCTCGGTCGAGCGAATCAGCCGGCATCTGGAGACCAATGCCTGGGTCATCGAGCGCTTCGGACTGGCCCGAGTCCATCTCGAACAAACGAGCGCCGGCAGCGGCTTGATCACGGTCGACCCGTTGCCGCAGGAGTCCTGGTTCGCTGGCTTGCATCGGGGCGGGCGGACCGCTTTCATAGGCCGAGGATGACCCCCCTTCTACACCCCTTCCTGGTGAACCAGCCCTTCGGGGACCCGGCGGTCTACGTCGAGTTCAAGTTCGCCAAGCGCGCCCTGCTGTTCGACCTGGGCGACCTGCATGCGCTGAACGCCCGGAAGATCCTGCGCCTGTCCGATATCTTCGTCTCACACATGCATGTCGATCACTTTATCGGCTTCGACCAGGTTCTGCGGATCCTGCTCGGCCGCGACCAGGAGGTCCGCCTCTACGGCCCCGCCGGGTTCNTGGNGGCGGTCGAGCATCGCCTGGCGAGCTACGCCTGGAACCTGGTCGAGCGCTATGCCAGCGACCTCAGGTTCCTGGTCACCGAGGTCCATTCGGCGAGCGAGGCAAGCTCGGCCGTCTTCCGTTTGCAAAACCGGTTTCGCAAAGAAGAGGCCGGAGAGCATCATTTGACTGGTGGCACGGTCCTGGACGATAGCACGATCCGCGTGCGCGCGGCCGTGCTCGATCATGGGATTCCGTGTCTTGCCTACGCGGTCGAGGAAACGGCGCATGTCAACGTATGGAAGACCCGACTTCTGGAGATGGGCCTGCCCGTTGGACCCTGGCTGCGCGAGCTCAAGCAGGCGGTCCTTCGCGGCGAGCCCGACGAAACCGAGATTCGCGTTTGGTCGAAGCGGGACGGCCCGAACAAGGACCTCTTCCTGCCGCTCGGATTGCTCAAGTCGAAGGTTCTGCGCATCGTTCCCGGACAGAAGATCGCCTATGTCGTGGATGCCGCTTTCACCGAGGAGAACACGCGCCGGATCGTCGACCTCGCCCACGGTGCGGACACGCTCTTCATCGAGGCCTGCTTCGCTCAGGAGGATGTCGAACGCGCCGCCCTACGCCGCCATCTGACCACGGCGCAGGCCGGCCAACTGGCCCGCCAAGCCGGTGTGCGGCGCATGGTCCCGTTCCACTTTTCCCCCCGCTACGAGGGTGAGGAGGCGCGTCTCCGGCGCGAGGCTGGGGAGGCCTTTGCGGGAAGGTCAGGGTCCATGACCACGCCGCGGAGCGGCACTGTTAGACAAACTTGAACCGGCCTGCGAAGGATGCCGATCTGAGGCATTGTCAGAGCAGACCGGCTTGAGCCGGGACCGGGTGTTCCATAGCTTCCGGGATGGCTTTGTCACGTTCATCAATAGAGCACATGGAAGACCCGAATGCAGACAGCCCTCAGGTTGGAATAGTGATATGCCGCCACGGCGTTGACATTGCCAGCCCAGGCCCTGTTCTACCGCCGTATCGCCCCGGGACGTGGTTAGCCGTACTCGATGCCCCTCAGTACACAACCACGCTGCGGATCGACTTACCCTCGTGCATAAGGTCGAAGGCGTCGTTGATCTTCTCGAGCGGCATGGTGTGGGTGATCAGATCATCGATGTTGATTTTGCCGTCCATGTACCAATCGACGATCCGAGGCACATCCGTGCGCCCGCGTGCGCCGCCGAAGGCGGCGAACTGCAGGAAACGGCACCCGTGCCGATGGCGCCGTAGCCGGGTCGGTCAGGCGCGCCGGCTTCGTTTTCCTGCCGGCCCCCCATATTCGAACCGACCTCTCTAGACTCTCATTCTAATTGAGATGGTTCATGATATGGCGCGACAACGCGAAGAGCCGCTGCTCCAGCAGCACGGGCGATTCGCAAACATATGAAAGCGATTGCAGGCGCTCGTCGAAGACGCGCGTATCCCAAAGAAGCCGCTCTTCCACCTCCTTGATTCTAGCCTGTTCCGCCTTGCTTTTGTCCTGCTCTCTTCTCAGCCTCTCTTCTCAGCGCGTTCAGCTCTGCCGTTGCGGCCTTGATCTTGTCTGCCAGCGCGGCCCGGCGTCGTGCGTAACGCTCTATTCCCGCCACGATTTCGGTTCGCTCGGCGTTTATGGTTTGCAGCACGCCGGAGAACAACAGCGTGAGCTGCTCGTCCTTGTCCTCCCCAAGCGTCGCGGCGAAGCGGTCTATCTCGGCTCTAGCCTCCTCGATCGGCATGCGCCGGACCGAGATCGTGTGAGCGAGATCGGCCAGCCTGGCCGACTCTTCCCAGGTCTTGTCATTTTCTGTTACCTCGGGCCCTGCCCAGACCATCCCCGCAGAGATCTCCGGCACCTTGTGCTGGATACACGGCCAGTCGGGATTGGCCGGATCGCCAGCGCCGCGGGCCGGCGACGACGCGACGATCGCGGGGAGAAACAGAAGGGTCAGGGCGCGACAAAGGCCAAGCGGCACCATTACGCGCATGCCTCAAGCCCCCCCACCGGGCCCGCCGCGGCGCGCGATGAGCCCCTTCGAGGGATTGTAGGCCAGCACCGCCGCGCCCAGAAACACAGCGGTGGACCCGACCACAACCGCCAGGGCCAGCCAATTGATTTGACCGTAGAGAGAGAAGCGGATCAGCTCCACGGCATAGGTAAAGGGGTTGAGGACGCAGATGTTGTATAGCAAGGGGCTTGCCTCGTTCATGCGCCATAGAGGGTAGAGAGCCGAAGAGGCGAAGAACATCGGGAAGATGACGAAGTTCATGATCCCGGCGAAGTTCTCGAGCTGCTTGATTCCGGACGACAGCAGCATGCCGAGGGCCCCCACCATCATGCCCGAGAGAATAAGCGCCGGCAGCACGGCGAAGTAGCCGATAAGCGGCGGCTGCACCTCCCAGAACCAGGTGACGGCGAGAAAGACGTAAACCTGGAGCAGCGATACGGCGACGCCGGCCAGGAGTTTGGAGGTCAGGAGAAAGCCGCGCGGGAAGGGGCTAACCAGAAGGGTGCGCATACTGCCCATCTCGCGGTCATAGACCATGGATAGCGACGACTGCATCCCGTTGAAGAGCTGGATCATCGCAACCAGGCCGGGCGTGATATAGACCTCGTACAGCACATAGGTCTCGTAAGGCGGCACGATCGACACGCCGAGCACCGAACGGAAGCCGGCGGCGAAGATGAACAGCCAAACCAACGGGCGCACCAGGGCGGCGACGAAGCGTTCGCGCTGATGCAGGAAGCGCAGCGCCTCCCGCCATACGATCCCACGCAGGCACAGAAGGTACGCGACGGGGCCAAGGGGTCTGGGATCCTGGATCGTCGTGGCCTCGCTCATGCCGCTCTATCTCCGTCCTTGGCGCCGCGCTTGCTGTCGCCATCGCGAGTCAGCCGCAAGAATGTCTCGCGAATATCGTTCGCGTCCACCTCGGCCACCACCTGATCGCGCGGACCGTCGGCCAGAACGCGACCGCGGTGCAGGACGATCACCTGGGATTGCGGCAGAACCTCGTCGATCAGATGGGTGGCCCAGAGGACGGCCAAACGCTCGTCTCGGCAGAGCCGCTGCACGTGGTCCACGATGCTCTGGCGCGCGTCGATATCGAGCCCCACCGTAGGCTCGTCGAGCAACAGCAGCCGCGGCCCGTGCAGGAGCGCCCGGGCGATCTCGACACGGCGCATCTGCCCGCCCGAAAGCTTGCGCACCTTATCGCCCGCCCGGTCCGTCATGCCTAAGCGCTCCAGCTCCTCCTCGGCACGGCGCTTCGCGCGAGCCGGCGCGATCCCGTGCAGCGCGCCATGGTAGATCAGGTTCTGCATGACCGAGAGGTCGAGATCCAAGGTGCGCTGCTGGAAAACCACGCCGAGTTGCCGCAGGGCCTGCTGCGGCTGGCGCCGTACGTCGTGGCCGAAGACCCGAATCCCGCCGGAGGTATTGTTGTAGAGCCGGGTGATCAACGAGAACAACGTGGTCTTGCCGGCACCGTTCAACCCAAGCAGAACGCAATGCCGCGAGGGCGCGATGGCGCAACTCACGTTGTCGAGCGCCTTTCGCGCCCCGAAGGCGTGCGACACCGAGTCGATCTCTAGAGCGAGCGGTTCGTGTCCCTCAAGCATCGCCGGCAATGACCATTCGTCGGGTTTCCATCGGTGCTTTCAATCCTTGGAAATCGTCAGGCCCCAGGGAAAGCGGCCCACGGCGATCGACTTCACAACCTTCAGCCGCGCGACGTCGATCACCGACACATCGTTGCTGACTCCGTTGGTGGTGAACAGCAGATTTTCGTCCGGCGCGAGGGCGAGCTGCCAAACGCGCTGGCCGACCAGAAGGTATTTCTCGACATCGAACGTCTTCGCGTCGACGACAGCGACACGATTGGCCGGCCCCAGGGCAACGAAGGCACGGCGGCCGTCCTTGGTGATCCGGACGCCGACCGGCTGAATCGCTTCCGGCCTGACNCCGGTTATTTCGAAGCCGATCTTCTTGATGATCTCGCGCGCGGCCGNNTCGATCACCGAGACCGTGCCGCCGATCTCGGAGGTGACCCAGACCTGCGACCCATCGGCCGTGAACTCGGCGAAGCGCGGCCGGCTGTCGACCAGCACATTGGCCACGATCTCAAAGGTTTCGGCATCGATGAAATGGGCCATATTGGTAGTTTCCGGGCGTTGTCAAACTAACGCGCTTAGAGTCGCCTGGGCGAGTTCAGCTTGTCATTCTAGGCGGCCAGCAGACGCCACTCTGCCAAGGCGGCGGCGCGATCGAGTTTGAAGTTTTCGCGGTTGTAAAGATGGCGTTCCTGGTTGAAGTGATTGTGGACTGAAGAATGGATCGAGGCGAATTTCTGAAGCGACTTTGCACTCCTGAATTTCGCCATCGCTCGCTCACGTCGCCGGAAGGGTTGATGTGAATTCTCGGCCCGATTGTTGAGCCAACGTCCATATTCCTGACGCTCCACGGTTCCAATCGCCGTCATCGCGGCACCGTAGGAGCGCAGCCGGTCTATCACGATGGTCGTTGATCGGCCATAGCGTTTCATCGCACGCTTAATAAACTTCAGCGCAGCCTTGCGATCCCGGCGTTTCGTGGCGAAAACTTCAAGCACCTCGCCCTCCTGATCCACCGCACGCCAGAGATAATGCATTTCTCCATTGATCCTAACGAAGACCTCATCCAGGTGCCACCGCCAGCGCGAGTA
>JGI24023J19991_10001972_pt1 | contig 15247 bp, 12 predicted proteins | sample Cruoilmetagenom1_FD_19991 | JGI IMG/M metagenome (IMG submission 19991) | reverse complement strand
AAAGGCGCCGGGCCAAGGAAAACGCGCCCGTCCTGCAAAGTCACCGGCAGGCGGACAATCGGCCGCCCGTTCGGGTCGCGCCCGTCGGCCAAAGTCAGGACGGCCAGCCTAAGCGCGGCGGCGGCGCCGGGTTTCATCGCCCCTTGTGCCACCAGCGCATCGAGCAATTCCGGCAGACCGGCAATGCGCGCCGAGAAGGCCCCTTGCGGCCGCAAGGCTTCATCCAACGCGGCGGTTCCGTCGGCGCGTACAGCCAATGGCCCCCAGGTGAGCGAAAGATCGCTCACTTCCAGCAGCCCGCCGGCATCGCGCCAGGCGGCCAGCGCCGCCGCCGGCTCGCCGGACGGAATCGCGCCGATCAGATCGGCACTGTAAGCCAGATGCTCGATGGTCTCGGGAAACGGCGATGGCGCTTCAGGCAAGGTAAGATCGTCGATTTCGCCACGGACCTGCACGCGGGAGTCGCCCTTCGGCGGCCGCGTTACCTCATGATGCAGGCGGCTGGCGCGCAGGCTTCCCCCGGACGCCTCCCGCACCGTCACATCGGCCATGTCCATCGTCGCTGCCACCGCCTGGCCGCGCGTATCGAAGCGGACCATGCCCTCGGCGCGCGCCGCGTCCAATTGCAGGGTGCGCTCGTGCCCACGCCAGACCGCCACAAGGTCCTGTTGGCGTGGCAGAGTAAGGCGCAGGTGCAGGGGCTGCCAAAACGCCGCCTCGCCGGCGATGGCGGCCCCGGACCAGCGCCAACCGTGCGGTGCGGCGATGCGCGGCTCGTCCAGGCGGACGGCCAGGCGAATCGGGAAACCACGCACCTCCGGGCCCGCGTAGGTAATGTCGTAGCCCTCGGCGCGCTGCGTCCCGGCCCACTGGGCGATTGCCGTCCGCACCTGTCCGGCCGCCCAGACCCAATAGATGGCCAAGGCGGCAACCGCAAGAATCGCCACGGCGGCGGCGGTGAAGGCGATCTTTCGTTTGCCCATCGAGGATTTTCCGTCTGATCTCGCGAGAGGCGATCATAGTCCGGTGGCGCCCATGTGTCGCTTGCCTTGGCCGGGCGGCGGCCAAGCGATAAAATGCGGCGTGTCCAGTCAACGACCATCCAAACAGACGACGCGCCTACAGCCGCCGCGCCTACTGCCGACAACGGGCGAGGATTTCTGGGTCTTCGGCTACGGCTCGCTCATGTGGCATCCGGGCTTTCCGCACCTGGAGGTGCGGCCCGGGCGGCTGCACGGCTATCACCGGCACTTCTGCGTCTACTCGCATGTCTATCGCGGGACGCGCGCCCGGCCAGGCTTGGTCCTCGGCCTCGACCGGGGCGGTTCGTGCGCCGGGCTGGCGTACCGGGTGCCAGCGGCTGAGGCGGCGGAAACCATGGATTACCTGTACGAGCGGGAGATGATCACCGCTGTCTACCTGCCGAAATGGGTGCGCGTCGGCACGGCCGAGGGACCGGTTCGCGCGGCAACCTTTGTCGTCGATACCGACCACGAACAATACACCGGCCAACTGCCGCCGGAGCGAATCGTCGAACTCATTCTTCAAGGCACGGGGAGCAGCGGGCCGTGCCTGGACTATCTGGAAAACACGGTGCGCCACTTGCACGCGCTGGGCCTGCGCGACCAGCCGCTGGAACGCCTGCAGCGGTTGGTCGCGGCCAAGCGTACCTAGCGCAAACGGCGGAGAGCCACCCCCCTCCCGGCCTCCCCCCTTGTGGGGGAGGGCTAGGGTGGGGGGTGCTTACGTACTTATAGACACGTGGAGTAGCCGCACGAGGTGCACAGCTCGCAACCTTCCTGACGGATCAGGCCGGCGGCGCCGCACTTTGGGCACTGCCGGGGCCGCTGCGGCATCCGGGTGCCGCCGGCATTGGCGACCCGCGCTTCCCGCTCCTCGGCGCTTTCCACCGGGCCCTGCAGGAAGCCGATGTCGATCATGTGCCGTTCGATAACGGCGCCGATGGCGGCCAGAAGGGAGGGCACATACGTGCCGCCCATCCAGGCGCCACCGCGTGGGTCGAAGACCGCCTTCAACTCCTCCACCACAAAAGAAACATCGCCACCACGTCGGAACACGGCGCTGATCATACGGGTAAGCGCCAGGGTCCAGGCGTAGTGCTCCATATTTTTCGAGTTGATGAAAATCTCGAACGGCCGGCGGCGGTTGTCGCGCGCCACATCGTTGATGGTGATGTAGATGGCATGCTCGCTCTCCGGCCAGCGTAGCTTGTAGGTGCGGCCGGGCAGGGTAGCGGGGCGATCCAACGGTTGACTCATATAGACCACGTCGCCGGTTCCGCGGCTGTCGTTGGTCTCGCGGTTGTCCGTGGTCACGCCTGGGGGCGTTTCGGCCTGTAGTGATGCCTCTTCCGGCTGTGCCGGTGCCTCGAGGACGGCGCCGGTGATCGCGTTCGGCCGGTAGGTGGTGCAGCCCTTGCAGTCCATGTCGTAGGCCTGCATGTAGACGTCCTTGAAATCCGCCAACGATATGTCGGCTGGCAGGTTGATGGTCTTGGAGACGGAACTGTCGATGTACTTTTGCACCGTTGCCTGCATTACCACGTGCGCCGCCGGTTCTAGGGTTTGGGCATCGACGAAGGCAGCCGGCAAGGCGGCGTCTTCGCCACGCAGGCGGTGGAACAGGCGATAGGCATAGTCGGAAACTTCCTGCGGCTCCCGGTTGCCGTCGGGCATGAGAACTTGGCGGGTGTGCTGGAAACTGAAGACCGGCTCCAGACCCGAGGAAACGTTGTCGGCCAGCAGCGAGATGGTGCCGGTGGGCGCGACCGAGGTCACCAGGGCATTGCGGATGCCATGCGCGGCAATCGCCTCGCGCACGTCGGCGTCGAGAGCGCGGATGCTTTCGCCCTTCAGGTACGGCTCCTGGTCGTACAGCGGGAAGGCGCCCTTTTCCTTGGCAATCTCGACCGAGGCCAGATAGGCGCTGCGGCGCAGCGCCGCCAGCCAGGTTTCGCAAAGCTCGACGGCTTCGGCGCTGCCATAGCGCGCCCCGCACATGATNANGGCATCGGCCAAGCCGGTGATGCCCAGGCCGATGCGCCGCTTGGCCTGGGCCTCGTGACGTTGCTGCGGCAGGGGAAAGCGCGAGACGTCGATGGCGTTGTCGAGCATGCGCACCGCGGTCGGGACCAGTTCCCGCAGGCGGTCCAGGTCGAGCATTGCCGACGCCTCGAACGGGTTTGTCACCAGCGCCGCCAGATTGATCGAGCCGAGCAGGCAGGCGCCGTAGGGTGGTAGGGGCTGCTCGCCGCACGGATTGGTCGCGTGGATTTCCTCGCAATACCAGAGGTTGTTGCGGCGATTGATCCGGTCGATAAAGATCACGCCGGGTTCGGCGGTGGCGTAGGTGGCGCGCATAATCTTGTCCCACAGGTCGCGCGCCTCGACCACCCGATAGGTGGTATCGCCGAAAGTCAGCTCCCAGGGTGCATCCTCGCGCACCGCCTGGATGAAGGCATCGGTGACCAGCACCGACAGGTTGAACATGCGCAGGCGGTCCGGCTCCCACTTCGCTTCGATGAAGGCTTCGATGTCCGGGTGATCGCAGCGCAAGGTGGCCATCATGGCGCCGCGCCGGTGCCCCGCGCTCATGATGGTGCGGCACATGGCATCCCACACATCCATGAAGCTGAGCGGGCCGGAGGCATCCGCGCCGACGCCCTTCACGAGCGCCCCCTTCGGGCGCAGGGTGGAGAAGTCGTAACCTATGCCGCCGCCCTGCTGCAGGGTCAGCGCCGCTTCCTTCAGTTGGTCGAAGATGCCAGCCATATCGTCGGGAACGGTACCCATGACGAAGCAGTTGAATAGGGTCACGCTGCGGTCGGTTCCAGCACCCGCCAGGATACGTCCGGCAGGCAGGAAGGCGAAATTTTCCAAAGCTTTGTAGAATTGTTTCTGCCAGCGAGCCGGTGTTGTTTCCGCCTGGGCAAGAGCCTTGGCCACCCGGCGCCAGCTATCTTCGACGGTTTTGTCCACAGGCACGCCGGCCGCCGTCTTCAGGCGGTATTTCATGTCCCATATCTGCCGTGAAATGGCGCTGACCGGCGGCATCGGTGCATGGCTCCGGCTGTGGCCCCGATGCTGCCCTGGCGGCAAGCCGGGAGGCCGCGAAATCTCGCGATTTCAGTGTGTCTTGCCGCTCAGGATATGGTCGGCTTGGCTCCCGGTCAAGCGCGTGTTCTTGATTTGTTTGCTATCTGTGATGGGGCACCATGGCCCGGCGTAGCAGGCGTGTCAGCGGGCCGCCGATGCGCCCACAGCCTTATCCACAGGTCTCGCGGGCCTCAACCAGCAAGGCGTCGCTGGCTTCTTCTATGCGCCGCTCCAACTCGGCGGAGAATTCTCGGCGATCCAGTCCCGGTGGAATCGGCGGCAGAAACTCGAGGATGATCCGCCCAGGCCGCTTGGCGAGCGCGCGCCGGCCCCAGAACGAGCCGGAGTTCACCGCGACCGGCACCACCGGAACGTCCAGTTGGCGATACAACGCGGCGACGCCCGGATGATAGGGATGCTGGGCGCCGGGGGCCACACGCGTGCCCTCGGGGAAGATGATGATCGTGCGCCCTTGTGCCAACGAGCGGCGGGCGTGCTCGATCATGCGGCGCAGCGCCTTGGGACCGCCGGCGCGGTCGATGGGGATGCAGCCGGCTTGCGACAGGTACCAGCCGAACAGCGGGATCATCCGCAGCTCGCGCTTGTAGATGTAACCCGGGCCGTCGACGAGCAGCGGAAAGATCAACGTATCCCAGGCCGACTGGTGCTTGGCCGCGATCATGCACGGGCCCGACGGTAAATTGGCAAGACCGCGAATCTCATGATCCAGGCCGCAGATCCCCCGCAGCATGGCGAGCGATACCCGGGCCCAGATCCGCCCCGCTTGGATGATCGCTTTGGATGTTAGAATCGGCAAACAGGCGATGAGGACGATCGCTGTCCAAATCACGAATAGGACGGTGAAAACCGCCGATCGCAGGCCGATCATCTTAATTCTTTGGCGCGGCGGTCGTAGACCAGCGCGATCAGGTACTTGCTGTATTCGGTGACGATCAAATTGGCACTGCCGGGCCAGCGCCACCAATCGTCTTGGCGGAAATTTTCGGAGAAGACGGGGTGCGGTATGATTTCGATATCCGGCATGGCGCGGCGAAAATGGAGCAGGCTGCGCGGCATGTGATAGGCGGCGGTTACCAGGCGCAACGAATGCAGGCCGTTGTCCTGCATCCAGCCGGCGGTCTCGACCGCATTGCCCAGGGTGCTGCCCGCCTGATGGCCCAGGGCGACGCAGCATTCGAGCTCCGTCGCCGGCCGTTGCGATACGCGCAACAACTCCTGCACGTCGACGGCCGGACCGACGCCGGAGATAAATAGTTTCCGCGCTTGGCCCGCGGCGAGGAGATCCAGGCCTGCCGAAATGCGCCCGCTGCCGCCGGTCAGCACGACAATGGCATCCGCGGGACGGGTCGCATCCTCAATGCCGGTCGGCAGCATCGATGTAAACCAGACCAAGCCCGCCAGCCAAGCAGCAAACGCCAACCCGGTGAGCGCGGCAAAGCTCCATAGCAGGCGCCGGTCTCGTGGGCGCTGAGCGTCTTTGGCCTGATCGTTCATCGGTTTTAGGGCATCCGGCCGAGAGTGCGTAACACCGTCAGCCGCGCGGTCACCATGGCGATCAGCGCGACGACCAGGGGCAGCAGCGGCAGCAGCGACCATTCGATGGGCAGCAGTGACAGATCGGGTAGTGCAACGGCATCGCTCTGCCCCAACAGATTAGCGACCAGCAGCACCGTGAGAATGGCCATCAACAAGCCGAGTACGCCGCCGCGCAAGGCAAGCCGCAGAGCGTGCGCCTGGAATTGACTGGCAATGTACGAATCCTGGGCACCGACCAGGTGCAACAGCTCGATCACCCGGCCGTGCACGGAGAGCCCCATGCGGGTCGCAAAGATGACCATGGTCACTGCCGAGGCGCCGACCAGGCCGACCACAAGGGCGGCAACAAGCTGCACCGACCGCGCTAGGTCGAGCAACTTACCCAGCCAGCTCTGGTGGTCNTCGAGCACGGTGCCGGGGGCGATTTGGGTTAGCCGGCGGCGCATTTGGGTCATATCCGGTGGCGCCGCGCGGTCAATACGAACGGCGATCAGCGTCGGCATAGGCAGATCTTGATAGGCGGCCCCGGTTCCCAGCCACGGCTCGAGCAGCCGGGCGATTTCTTCGGCGCCAAGTGTCTCGGCGCTGCGCACGCCCGGGATAGCCTGCAGGGCCGCGAGAACCTCATCGGCGCGATCGTCGCCCTCCTCTTCGCTGGTCGGAACTTGGACGGTCATGCGGCCGGCGAGGCCCTGATCCCAACGGGTGACTACCTTGTTCGCGCCAATGGCGCAGATCAGGGCGAGGGCGGCCAGATACACCATCACCGCCACCAGCCACGGCAGAAAGCGCCCAGAGGCGTCACGATCGAGTGGCAAGTCGGTGCGGCGCAGCAACATGTTATGCGGCACTCCCCTTGGTCGGTTGGCTGCCGGCCATGGCGGGCGATGTGGCGGGTGACTGGGAGAGCTTGATCTCGCCGGCGGTAAGCCGGAGCACCGGGTGCGAAAAGCGCGACACCAGGGTTTCGTTGTGGGTAGCGATGACGACCGTCGTCCCCAACTTATTAAGCTCCTCGAATAGGTAGAGCAGGCGCACGGCAATCCTGTCGTCGACGTTGCCGGTTGGCTCGTCGGCGAGCAATAGATTCGGCCGGGCAACCACCGCACGGGCAATGGCCACCCGTTGCTGCTGTCCGCCCGAAAGGGTTTGCGGCAGGGCGTGCAAGTGGTCCGCCAAGCCGACCCAGGCCAACAGCTCGGCAACGTGCTTGCGCACCTTGTCGGCCCGCTGGCCGCCGATACGCAAGGGCAGGGCCACGTTCTCCAAGGCGCTCAAATGGTCGAGCAGGCGAAAATCCTGGAAGACGACCCCGATTCGCCGCCGCATCAGGGCTGCATCGCCACGCGATAGACCAGCCACATCGCGCCCGAACATCTGAATACCGCCGTCGCTTGGCCGTTGCGCCAGGTACATGAGCTTAAGCAGCGACGACTTGCCGGCGCCGCTGGGCCCGGCCATGAAATGAAACGAGCCCGGCTCCAGGTGGAAATCAACGTGGCGCAAGATCTCTGGGCCCGCCCCGTAGCGCAGAGAGACGTCCTCAAAACGCACCAAAACCTAGATATTCCTTCCGAAAGCGGTTGGCGGCGAGAATGACACAGCGCCCTTTGTCTCGTAAAGCTTACACCGCAGGCGCCGTGCCCGCTTGCGTTGCCTCCGGCCCCTCCATATAAGGATACCGCAGGGAATTCAGGCAGGGGGGTAAGCTTTCGCGGGATGAACCTGACCTGTCCATCATGTGCGACCACATTTGTTGTCGAAACTGAGCAGCTTGGCCCTGCCGGGCGCCAGGTGCGCTGCGGCAGCTGTGGTCATAGCTGGCACCAAGCAGCGGAAAACGAGGCCGCGCCGGTCGCCGCCGAGTCGCCGCCCGAGGCCGCTCAAGAGCCGGCCGCGCCCGAACCGCCGGAAATACCGGAGAAGCGGGCCCGTCGGCGCGGCCCCAAGCCGCCGCGCCATAAGGAGGCTCGCAGCGGCCGTTCGTCGCTGATTCTTGGCTGGCTCCTGTTCCTGGCAGTCATTGGCGGCTTGGCCGCCGGCTTCTATTTCGGGAGGGAGCAGGTACTGGCGCTGGTGCCTGCGGCGGCGCCGCTCTATCAGCTGGCGGGACTAACACCTCCGCCGGTGGGCGTGCCGCTGGAGCTTCGCGATGTGAAAACGGCCCGCCGCCTCGTTGATGGCGAGCAGGTCGTGGCTGTCGAGGGGCTGGTCTCCAACGTAACCAGCGAACCGCAATCCGTACCGCTACTGCGGGCCAGCATCATCGATTCAAAGGGAGACGAGGTCGAGAATTGGACCTTTGCGGCGTCCGCGACGACCCTGCCGCCCGGTGGCACGACGAATTTCGAGACGACTGCCAAAAATCCGCCCCGGGAAGGCCGTATCCTAATCGATTTCGTGGTCACGCCGTAAAACCCCACGGCNGAGGTGGCTCGCCGTATAAGAATTACGCGAGGACGGACGCAGCCGCCATCTCGATGGCCGGCAGATCGTTTCGCCGCCGATTATTGGCGCCGGCCGGAGTCGCTGCGGGCGCTGGCGTGGCGGCACGGCGGGCAAGGCGGCCCAGGACGTTCTCGATGTTTTCCGGGCAGACATCATCGTAGCTTCGCACTAGGCCGCTGACGATGCGCTTGGTGTCCGCGTCCGTCCACCCGGACGGCCGCTCTGCGCGCACCTCAAGGACCACATCCATGGCCGTACGGAAGGCCGCGAAGAGTTGTGGGGGCAGCCCGGCGCGCGCGTAGAGAGATTGAAACCCGCGCGAGCCCCGGTCGCGAATCAACTGAGCAACGTTTTCCTGCGGCAGACGGGCGATGGTCGAGAGGCTGGATTCGAAGAAGGCGAGATCACCCTTGCTCAGCGCCCGCAGAAGGAACGTCGGGCTGAGGCCGTGGGTCGCGCGTAGGGCGCCAAGCAGGCGCTCAACCTCATCGTGCGACGTATCCGGCGTGATGGCCTCGGAAACGGCGCGGTCGCGCCCGTGCATGGCGATTTCGTCGGCGAGAATCTGCGGAAACCCATGGCGCTCGACCAAACGTTCACGCAGAACATCCGATACACAGGTGATGAGACGCGCGGACACACTCGCCGGCAGTGTCGGCCTGTCGACAAGCAAGGTATGAATGTCACGGTCTTCGGCAAAGTCGCTGGCTACCTTAGCGTAGGCAGCCTCGCCGATGGCGGCGCCCTGGTTGCCGAGCAGTGCGCCGACCACGTTCTTCTTGCGGGTATCGACCAGCGCATCGGCGACGGGCGTGCTGACCTGCGCGCGGCTGGCGACCGTGAACTGTTTGGCCGTGCTTCCCTCCCGCACGATAGAGATAAGATCGTCGTCGGTCAGGACCTCGGAATAGCGGATGATCGGCAGCGCGACGGACTCCACATCGCGCGCCAAAGTCATGGCGATGCCGGTCGGCAGGAACGGGCAGTGCTTAACGTGCTCGCACAGGGCCTCGCGCACCTGGCGTTCCACGTCGCCGGCAAAATGTTCGATGATCTCGATCGCATAACGCCGCTCTTGATCGGATAGGCCGCCACGGGCGAAGACGGCGGCCACCCCAGCCGCTGTCTCCGTCCGGGCACTCCGTGAAGGATCGCGGCGCAAACGCGCGACGCTGGCGTGCGACAGGTGCGGCTGCGTTTCCTTGCTGACGGCCATGATGATGCGCTCTCGTTTATTGGTAAAGATCGATGAAGCTTAATGAGAGTTTAACACGGCTTAAGAGAATGTCAATAATATAGTAAGTAAAAATTAAGATAAAATTGTTTGTATTTCCATTGAATACANTGATTTTTCTACTCAATACATTGNTTACTTCAGGCGTTGCCTGGTCGCGCGTTAACCGGGCGTTAAGTNCCCTGCGCACACCATTGCGGGTGGGCGACAACGCCTGCCGCACGAGGAGATACATAAAGCAATGGCACGAATTCTCGTCGCCGAGGACGACCCGGCGGTGCAAAGCTTTGTTACCCGCGCTTTGACGCATGCCGGGCATACGGTTACCCCGGTCGATGATGGCTTGCAGGCCCTAGAGGCCCTAGGCGGCACCGACTACGATCTATTGATCACCGACATCGTCATGCCCGAGTTGGATGGTATCGGCTTGGCTTTGAAGGTCGCGAGGGATCACCCGGATCTGCGGATTCTCTTGATGACTGGTTATACGGCAGAACAGCAGCGGGCCCACAACCTCAATGAGATCGTCTTCGACATCGTCTTGAAGCCCTTCACCCTGGAGCAGATTTGCCGCCAGGCGGAAGCCGCCCTGGTCTGAGCAGGGTAACCTAGGCAGGCACGCCGCTCGTTAGAATTGCCGCAACAATCTGTCGATGTAGTCCAGCTCCAGCGCCGGGCGATCCCGGTCGCCGCGGCGGCGGCGTAGCTCGTCGAGAATCTCACGGGCGCGGCGAAGCTCCATGCGATCGGGGATCTCGACACCTTCCAAGGCCTCGATACCGGAGCTTCCCGGCCGGCGCCCGAGCGGGTCTTGACCGTTACCAGGGCGAACGCCGAGTTGACCCGAATTGCGCTCGGCGGCTTGCCCCATTTGCTCCATGAACTGTTCGGCCATGCTCTGCATGCCCTGCTGCAACTGATCCATGGCGCGGGTTTGCGGCGGTACGGCATCGTCGGGCCGGCCGCCCTGCAGGGCGTCTCGGGCGTCGCGCATGGATTGCTCGGCCCGGCCCAAGGGGCGCGGGATCTCGCCCAAGGCCTCGCCCAGGCGGCGCATCATTTCGCCAAGCTGCCGGCGCAACTTGTCTTGGTTCTGCGCATCCTCGCTATTTTTTTGCGATTCCGATGATTGGCTGCCATCGTTTGGGCCACGTTTCAGTGACCGTTGATAGCTGCGGTCAAGCAACTCCTGCTGCTCGCGCATGAGCGATTCCATGTCCTGCAACATCTTGAAGGCGTTGCGGTCATTGTCGTTGAGGCCGGGGGAGAAGGGGCTGGCGCGCAGATTCTCCAGCATATTTTGCAACTGCGCGAGCAGGTCCCGCGCCGCATCGCGGGCGCCGCTGCGCGCCATTTCCCGCGCTTGGTCGATCATGCGCTGCAACTCGTCGCTGGGTAGGACCTGGGTGTCGGGGGACAGCGGTTGGGGTTCGGCACCGCCCGCGAGTTGGTCGCGCATTTGCTCGGCCAGGGCTTCGAGAAAACGCTCTAACGCCTGCTGCAACTCGTCCATCAATTGCTCGATCTCGGCGTCATCGGCGCCGCGCGCCAAGGCGTCCATCAATGCCTTTTGCACCTCGCGCAAGTCACGCTCGGCGACCGCCAGGTCACCTTCCTCGATCTGCAGGGCGGTATCCCAGAGAAGCTGCTGCACCTGCGGTACGGCACTCGGCGCCGCGTCGTGAATCAGCCGCCGCTCGGCCGAGCGCAGCGCCAGCGCGACGGTCGTATCGTTGAAATAGTGGTCCGGCTGTTCATAGATTTCGCTCAACGCCCGCGCCACCGGCAGGCGCCCTTGCGGGTTGAGGGTAAGCTGTTTGCGCAACTCCACCAGCGCCCGGGCGACCGGGTGATTGAAGATGCGTTCCGGTAAAACGGTGCGTACCGCATCGCTTGTCCCCCGCTGGCCGATGCCATCCTCGGCGACGAGCTGGATGGTCACCGCCAAACCGGCCCACGGGTGCGGTGTTAGATCGTGGTAGCTGGTGCCGTCAGCCTGCTTCAGCTCGGCACCGGGCAATGCCAATTCGACGTCTAGTGGCGGCACGCTCGTATCGTCAAGGCGCTGGATCCGCGCCAGGACAGAATCCAGGCCATAGTCGTCCTGGGCGCTGTAGTCGAGTCGCAGGGCGGCGCGTTCGCTGCGCGCCGGCGGGGCCAGGAATTCGATTCTCGGAGCCGCGTCGGGCACCAGGGCGAGCGGCCATTCCGCAAGAACCGTGTCATTCTGCACCACCGCCAAGCGCTCGCCCGATGTGACCTCCGTGCTGATCTTGTAGGAATCCGCCGCGATGTTGGAAAAATCGGTCTGGCTGTCTCCGATCAGCAGCGCCGGAACACCCCGTCCGCCCTGAACCTGGGCCAGAACCGTGCTGCCCGTGGCGATGGTCAGTGGCTCTTGCTTGCCCGCGGTGGCGTTGAGGAACAGTGGCGGTAGCCTTGTATAGGCCGGCGGGTTCACCCAGACATCGAGGCTGGCCGGCGGCGCGGCGGCGAAGACGGCCAAATCCGGCCACACGGCGCGGCTCAACCGCTCCGACCAGTCGTGGCGGCCGGCCACCAAGGCGACGACGAGCACCAGACCCAAGGCGGCGCGCAATGCCACGGGATCGACCGTTGCCAGGCCGGCACGGGGCAGCCGCAGCCGCAGGCGCGCGATCTGCGCCCGAACGCGCTCCCGGTGCAATGCCCACAGGCGCATGGAATCGTGGTCACCGGTCCCTGCTGCCGGCGAATCCTCCAACATCTCAAGCGGGCGGTGGGCGAGGCCGCTATCCCGTTCCAGGCGGCGGCGGGCCTGCTGCCGCGAGGGCCAGCGCAGGCGCGAAATTGCCAGAAAGAGCGACGCCGCCGCGGCGACAGCGAAGGCGGCGAGCGTCAGGCTGTGCAGCCAGCCCGGGAGAGCAGGTAGAACATCGAACAAGGCGACCGCGATGAACAGGCCGGTAATACCGACCGTGGGCCAGGCAGCCGGCCAAAATCGTTCCCAAATCAGTGCGGCCCGAGCGAGAATAACGAGCACAGACAGCCGCCGCGGTGGTGCCGCAGGCTTGGGGCTCACCGTCCGCTCCGTCCCCGCGCGCCGAGCGCGGCTTTGCCGGCGACAACGATGGGCTCGCCAATGGGTTCACCAATGGATTCACCGGCACCGTCGGCCGGCTCCAGCCATGCGGGCAGGGTATCGCGGGCGATGATCTCGGCGACATCCGGCCGGGGCCGGACTACGGCGAATTCGCTTCCGCGCACCAATACTTCGGGCGCCGGCGGCCGGCAGTTATAGCTGGATGCCATGACCGCGCTGTACGCGCCTGTCGAGCGGAAGGCGACCAGATCGCCACTGGCCAGCGGCGGCAGGGAGCGTTGGCGGGCGAACGTGTCGGTGGATTCGCAGACCGGGCCGACCACATCGACGGGCGCCCAATCCGCATTGGCTGCGGGCTCACGCACCGGCACGATCTCATGCCAGGCGTCATAGAGGGGCGGCCGGATTAGATCGTTCATGCCCGCATCGACGATGACGAAGCGCCGCTCGGCGCCCTCCTTCACGTAGAGAACGCGGGTAACCAAAATGCCGGCGTTGCCGACCAGACGGCGACCGGGCTCGAAAACCAGATCCGCTTCCAGGCCGGTGGTAAGTTCGCGCACCAGGTTGGCATAGGCAGCCATATCCGGGGGCGTTTCATCGCGATAGGTAATCCCCAGGCCACCGCCGAAATCCAACCGGCGCAACGGCAGGCCAGCGGCGCGCAAACTGCGATATAGATCGATCAGGCGGGTGAACGCCGCCCGGTAGGGGGCGGTCTCAGTCAGTTGCGAGCCGATATGGACGGCCAACCCCTCGACCGACAGTCCCGGCAGGGCGGCGGCGCGTTCTATAACCGTTGGTACTTGGTCCAGATCGATGCCGAACTTGTTCTCCGCCTTGCCGGTGGAGATGTTCTCGTGGGTGCGCGCATCCACGTCCGGGTTGATGCGCAGAGCGACCGGCGCCCGCAACCCCTTGTCATGCGCGACTTGCGATAAAAGTTCCAACTCGGGCAAGGATTCTACATTGAATTGCAAGATCCCGGCGTCCAGACCGGCGGCCATCTCGGTGGCTGTCTTGCCGACACCCGCGAAGACGATTTTTTTCGTCGGCACACCGGCCGCCAGGGCGATTTGTAATTCGCCGCCGGAAACCACGTCGGCCCCGGCACCCAAGCGCGCCAAGGTGCGCACGACCGCCAAGTTGCCGTTGGCCTTGAGCGCGTAGCACACGGTCGCCGGCAGGCCCGACAAGGCGCCGGCAAACTCGGTGTAGGCGGTCTCAATGGCGGTCGCGGCGTAACAGTAGAACGGGGTTCCGACCGCCTCGGCCAACGCCTCCACGGGCACCGCTTCGGCGTGCAGCGCGCCGGCGCGGTAGCTAAAGGCGGTCATTGCGGCGCCCCCGATTGATAGGTGGTGGTTGTCCTGCGATCTGTCGGAAATGGCGACAGGCCGCCCGCGTGCGGCGGTGGGCGTTCTTGCGCCTTGCTGCTCTCTGTCTCGTCGGACAGAACCGATTCGGGAGTCGGGTACTGCTGCGGGTAGGTGTAATCTCCCTTTGTATCGTCGGGCGGTTCAAGCCCAGCCCTTTTGCCGCAGGCGCCCAGGCTGACCGCCATCACGGCGGCGGCGGCTAACATTCCGGCGCGGCGCAGACGGCTCATAAGAATCGCTCCCGCGCCGCGGCAACGGCGGCTTTCACTCGGGTTGGCGCGGTGCCGCCCTGGCTGTTGCGGCTTTCGACCGCTTTCTCGACCGATAGCACGTCGTAGACGTCCTTGGTAATGCGCGGCTCGATCTCTTGCATGTCGGCAAGGGGTAGTTCCGCCAGCAGGCAGTTGCGTTCGACGGCCCGCTGCACGATGGCGCCGGTCGCATGGTGCGCCTCGCGGAACGGCAGGCCAAGGACGCGCACCAGCCAGTCGGCCAGATCGGTCGCAGTCAGGAAGCCGCCGGCGGTGGCGGCGCGCAAGGCGTCCACATCGGGGCGCAAATCGCGCAACATGCCGGTGCTCGCGGCCAGGCACAGGGTCAGGGTATCGGCGGCGTCGAAGACCGGCTCCTTGTCTTCCTGCATGTCCTTGCCATAGGCCAGCGGCAATCCCTTCATCACCACCAGCAGGGTATTGAGCGATCCGATCACCCGACCGCATTTGCCACGCACCAGCTCGGCCGCGTCCGGATTGCGTTTTTGCGGCATGATCGAGCTGCCGGTCGAAAAGGCATCCGACAGGGCCACGAAGGCGAAGCGGTCGGTGCACCAGATCACGATCTCTTCGGCCAGGCGCGACAGGTGCACGGCCAGGATGGCCCCGGCGCTTAAGAATTCCAGGGCGAAATCCCGGTCCGAGACGGCATCGATGGAATTGGCGGTCGGCCGGTCGAAGCCCAGAGCCTTGGCGATCGCCGCCCGGTCGATGGGAAACGAGGTGCCGGCGAGCGCCGCCGCGCCCAGCGGGCATTCGTTCAGGCGGGTGCGGCAATCCGCGAGCCGGCCCCGGTCGCGGCCGAACATCTCCACATAGGCCAGCAGATGGTGGCCCAAAGTCACCGGCTGGGCCGGTTGCAGGTGTGTATAGCCGGGCATCACCGTTGCCGCATGGGCCTCCGCTTGGTCGATCAAGGCGGCCTGCAGGTCGCGTAGCTGGCCGTCCAGGGCATCGATCGTCTCGCGCAGCCAGAGGCGGAAATCGGTGGCCACCTGGTCGTTGCGCGAGCGCGCCGTGTGCAGGCGCCCGGCGGCCTCACCGATCAGCGCCCGCAGCCGCGCCTCCACATTCATGTGGATGTCCTCGAGCGCCGCGTCAAAGGTAAAGTCGCCGGTTTCGATCTCTCGCAGAATCGTGTCTAGACCGGAGAGGATGGC
>JGI24023J19991_10001971_pt1 | contig 15247 bp, 28 predicted proteins | sample Cruoilmetagenom1_FD_19991 | JGI IMG/M metagenome (IMG submission 19991) | reverse complement strand
TTCTGTAGTTGTTTTATCTTCCTCTTCTATTAATCCAAGCTCTTCAGCTGATTCCTTTTTAGAACTCTTAGCCTTAGCATTATCGTCTTTGACAGTAGCTTTAGCAGTCTTCTTTGGAGCAGCTTTAGCTTTCTTTTTCTTCTTAGGTTTATACCCTTCTTCAACCAATTCTATGATTGAAACTGGGGTATTATCGCCCTTTCTAAATCCTAACTTAGTTATTCTGGTATAACCACCGGGACGATCTTTGAATCTTGCTGCAAGTTCATCAAAAAGTTTTTTTAGTACTTCTTTGTCTTTTACAAATGCTCCTGCCTGCCTTCTTTTATGAAGTGTGCCCTCTTTAGCAAGAGTTATTATCTTCTCAGCAGCCCTTCTAATTTCTTTTGCTCTAGTATCAGTTGTTTTGAGCTTTTCATTACGAAACAAATCGGTAACCATATTACGAAGCATAGACTTTCTATGTTTCGTTGTTACTCCAAGTTTCCTTCCTATTCTTTTATGTCTCATATCCTAATCTCCAATTTGTTCGCAATTAATTATTGAGTAGCCAATTTTTCACCACGTTTTTCTTTTTCTGCATCGAATACATCATGATCGATTGCCAGGCCAAGGCCAAGGCCCATTTCTTCAAGCCTTTCTCTAATTTCATATAATGATCTTTTTCCAAAGTTTTCTAAATTAAGCAAATCATCCTCAGATTTTTGAATTAAATCCCCAGCATACTCTATCCCCGCTTTTCTCAAACAGTTAAGAGATCTTGCTGAAAGATCCATCTCTTCAATTGTATTAAATAGTATTTCTTCGGTACCCCTAATATCTTGTTGCTCTTCGCTCTCTGGAACTTCATCAACCTCAGCTTCATCAAAATTAATAAATATGGTAAGTTGATTTTTTACAATTTTTGCAGCATATGCAATTGCATCTTCTGCCAAGATTGTACCGTTTGTCCAAATCTCCAAAGTAAGCTTTTGGAAGTCAGTGCGTCTTCCTACCCTTGAATTGGTAACAGCATAATTCACCTTTCTTACCGGGGAAAACAATGCGTCTATCGGTATAACACCAATGGTGGTTTGGAGATCCCCCCTTCTCTCAACTGCTTCATACCCTCTTCCCATTTCCACAGTCATTTCCATTTCAAGTTTTGCACCTTCAGCTAAAGTTGCAATATGATGATCAGGATTTAATATCTCAACATTCTGATTTAGGATAATATCACTAGCTTTTATATTGCATTCCCCACTAGCACTAACCGTAATAATTTGTGTTTCATAGGAATGCATTTTTAATTCTATACCCTTTAAATTCAAGATAATTTCAGTTACATCCTCTTTTATTCCCGGCAGAGAAGAGAATTCGTGTAGAACCCCGTCTATTTTAATAGAGGTAATTGCAGGTCCCTGAATAGAGGATAAAAGTACCCTTCTTAGCGCATTTCCCAAAGTAACACCATAACCACGCTCAAGGGGTTCACAAATGAATTTTGCGTAAAATGGAGAAGCACTCTTTTCTTCTTTCTCTATCCTCTTTGGTTTAATAAGATCTTGCCAATTTTTTTGAAAATCTTTCACCTTATCTTCCTCCATTTTGTCAATCTTGCCATAATTTTCTCTTTGCCCGTTAAAATATTAATAGGACCTCTCTTATACTCTTGAATAAAACTCAACAATGAGCTGCTCATCGATTGGGAATGTTACATCATCTCTTTCAGGCAGTTTTGTCACTGTACCTATATAATTTTCCTCATCTAAGCTGAGCCATTCGGGGATTCCTCTTCTAGATCTAAATTCAAGAGCCTCATGCACTCTTTGTAATTTCTTACTCTTCTCTCTTATTTCAATCTTATCCCCCTCTTCAACCATATACGAGGGAATATTAACCACTGACCCATTAACAAGGATATGCTTGTGGCTAACTAACTGTCGTGAATCATTCCTGGAGCTTCCAAGACATAGACGAAAAACTACGTTATCAAGCCTTCTTTCTAATAGTGATAATAGTATGAAACCTGTAACCCCTTTCATATGGGATGCTTTAGTAAAATATTTTTTAAATTGTTTTTCTCTAAGCCCATACATTCTTTTTACTTTTTGCTTCTCACGAAGCCTTACACCAAATTCCGAGAATTTACTACGGAATTTTCCATGTTCGCCAGGAACCGAATCCGGCCTCTTTTCAATGGCGGTTTTCCCATTATAGCTCCTCTCACCTTTGAGGAACAGGTTTACGCCCTCTCTTCTTGAAATTCTATCTGTTGGCCCTGTATATCTTCCCATGTAGTATAAAACCTCCTTAAAATCTACAATTGCTAAATTCAGATTATGTAAAGCTAATTTTAAACTCTTCTTCTTCCCGGCGGTCTGCAGCCATTGTGAGGAATAGGAGTTATATCTCTAATAAAGGTTATTTTTATTCCTGAAGCCTGAATCGATCTGATTGCAGGTTCTCTTCCCGGACCTGGCCCTTTTACATAAACAGAAGCAGTCTTCATACCAAATGTGGTGGCTTTTTTTGCAACATCCTCTGCTGCAATCTGTGCTGCAAACGGAGTACCTTTACGGGTTCCTTTAAAACCTTTCATTCCACCACTTGACCAAGCAATAACGTTTCCACCATTATCACATATTGTAATAATTGTATTATTAAAGGTGGCCCGAATATTAATAACACCTTGTTCTACAAACTTTTTAGTTTTCTTCTTACCAACTTTTTTAGTAGCCATTACTTATCTCCAAAAGATTATTATTTACCGGCTTTTTTCTTCTTCGCAATTGCAGTTCCCCTAGGCCCCTTACGACTTCTAGCATTAGATTTTGTTTTCTGACCTCGGGTAGGAAGTCCACTTCTGTGCCTAATCCCTCTATAACAGCCTATTTCAACCAAACGTCTAATGTTGCTCTGAACCTCTTTTCTAAGATCACCCTCAACCATGTATTTAGTCTCAAGAATCTCTCTTATAGCAGCAACTTCTTGGTCTGCAAGGTCTTTAGACTTAGTATTAACATCAATTTTTGCTTCTTTTAAGATTTCTTTTGATATAACTTTGCCCACACCATAAATATATGTGAGGCCTACCTCTATCCTTTTTTCAAGTGGGATATCGACACCTGCAATTCTAGGCATATCTTTCTCCTTCTACCCTTGCTTTTGTTTATGTCTTTTGTTAGTACAGATTACGCGAACTACACCCTTTCGCTTAATTATTCTGCACTTGTCGCAAATTTTCTTAACTGATGCTCTAACTTTCAACTTACTTACCTCACAAAATACTTATTTTCTAAGTCTATATGTAATTCTTCCCTTGGTAAGATCATAAGGTGATAGTTCAAGCTTAACCTTATCCCCGGGGAGAATTCTTATAAAACGAGTTCTCATTTTGCCAGAAACATATGCTAAAATTTCATGTCCCTGACCACCGTCTATTTCTACTCTAAACATGGCGTTAGGAAGCGCCTCAATAACTGTACCCTCAAACTCTATTCTCTCTTCTTTCGCCATATCCTTCCTATAACTACTGAGTTAAAATCATAGGACCACTATCAGTAACTGCTACAGTATGCTCAAAATGAGCGGAAAGTGTACCGTCAACTGTGACAGCTGTCCATCCATCGCTTAAAATTTTAATATCGGGCTTCCCTACATTAACCATTGGTTCAATAGCAATAACCATACCGGGCTTTAACTTTACTCCGTTTGCACGGTTTCCATTATTGGGAACAAAATTGGGAACTTGCGGATCTTCATGCAAACTCTTGCCTATTCCATGTCCCACAAAGGATCTGACTATTGAAAAACCCATATCCTCAACATATGACTGTATGGCATGTGATATATCATAAAGCCCATTATCAGGAGCTGCCTCCTGGATACCTTTTAAAAGAGATTCCTCAGTCACTTTAAGCAGCTTGTGAGCTAGTGATGATACCTCGCCCACAGGAACTGTAATTGCTGAATCCCCATAAAAACCATCCAAGATCACACCAAAATCAATGCCTACAATATCACCTTCCTTTAAAATTTTCTTTTTGGAAGGAATGCCATGAACTACTTCACTATTTATAGCAAAACATACTGAACCCGGATAATCCGAATATCCTTTAAATGCCGGTTTAGCCCCTCTTTTTAATGCTACTTCCTCAGCCTTCTTATCAAGATCCCAAGTTGATACCCCGGGCTCCACCATTTCTTTAACTGTGTTAAGCGCCTCTACCACTATTTGGGCAGCTGAGCGCATTTTGTTAATTTCTTCCTTACTTTTTAGATGAATCATTGTTTCACTTCGTTTAATACCGTCTTAATCCTTTCAAAAACTTCATCAATTGTCCCCATTCCGTCTACTTCAGCCAAAACACCCGCACTTTGATAATAAGTTTTTAAAGGCTCTGTCTGGTTCCGGTAAACACTTAAACGATTCTTTACAACATCTTCAGTATCATCTTTTCTTCCCTCAATCTTCGCTCTCTCTAATATTCTGCCAATAATTTCTTGATCATTTACTTCAATGGAAACGACAATATCTATTGACTCGTTCTCGGCCGCAAGCATATCATTGAGAGCATCAGCCTGCGCTATAGTGCGAGGGAAGCCATCTAACATAAACCCTTTCTTTGCATCTTCTTCTTTAATCCTATCTTTAATAATCCCAATTATTACATCATCAGGAACGAGCTCTCCTTTATCCATATAGGACTTTGCAAGAGTACCAAGTTCCGTTCCATTTTTTACTGCAGACCGAAGCATATCTCCCGTCGATATGTGAGCAGCAACGTAATTTTCTGCAATCTTACTAGCCTGAGTGCCTTTTCCAGCTCCAGGTGGTCCGAATAATATTAATCTCATTAACTCAAAACTCCCTGCTTATACATTATATCTCGTCGGTCCTTTCATTCCTTTTTTCTTTACAAACCCCTCATAACTATGGGTAATCAAAAATGACTCAACCTGCTGTACAAAATCTAGGGTAACACCTACAACAATAAGTAAAGATGTACCACCAAAGTAAAATGGCAGATTAAAAGGCTCTCTTTGCAAGAATGAAGGTATTATGCATACAAATGCAACGTAAACTGCACCAATAAAAGTAATTCTGCCAAGAATCTTATCAATGTACTCAGCGGTTTTCTTGCCTGGTCTAATTCCAGGAACAAATCCCCCGTTTTTTCTCAGGTTATCCGCTAGATCATCTGGGTTATAAATTACAGCAGTGTAAAAATAAGCAAAGAATATTATCAACCCAGCAAAAATTGCATTGTATATAATAACATTATCAAACAATAAATCAGACATATCTCTTAAAAACGGAACGTTTACAAATGTGAGAATTGTCGCTGGGAAAATTAAAAGTGATGATGCAAATATTGGAGGAATAACTCCAGCCGTATTTGTTTTAAGGGGTAAATGAGATGATTGCCCGCCATAGACTTTCCTTCCCACTACACGCCTTGGATATTGAACAGGTATTTTCCTGTACGACCTCTCTACATAAACAATGAAGGCAATAATGGCAAGTAACAGAATGAAGATTAAAGCTACACCAAATACTGTTAATTCGCCCGTATTAATAAGCCTAATTATATCCCAAAAAGCACTAGGCAATCCTACTATGATTGAAGCCATAATGATTAAAGAGATACCGTTACCAATTCCCCGCTCTGTTATTTGCTCTCCTATCCACATCACAAAAAGAGATCCTGCGGTCAGGGTAAGAATAGTCATAATCCTAAAAGCCCAGCCGGCTTCTTTTACGACTGTAGCACCAGAACCTAACCCACCTTCCAGTGTTATAGCCAACATTAATCCTTGAACTACACATATTAGGACTGTTCCATAGCGTGAATACTGGTTAATTTTTCTGCGCCCAGCTTCACCTTCCTTTTGCATAGCTTCTAATGTGGGGAAAGCCTTTACTAACAAAGACATGATAATGGAGGATGTAATAAAAGGCATTACACCTAAAGCAAAAACGGATGCACGCTCCAGAGCGCCACCTGAAAACATATTTAAAATGTCAAAGATCGTACCACCCGCAGTTTGCTCAAAGAGCTTAACTATCTGCTCGGGGTCTATGCCGGGTATAGGAACAAACACACCCAATCGATATACAATAAGCATCAATGCTGTAAATAAGAGACGCTTATTAAGTTCAGGTATTCTAGGAATAGAACCTACATTACTATTCATATAGCTTCTGCCTTCCCACCTTTTTCTTCGATTTTGATTATAGCACCTTTACTAAAAGCGTCTGCTTTAATTGTTAAAGCAAAAGGCATATCACCACTAGCAAGAATCTTTATAGGTTTTTTGCCGCTTGCAAGACCAGCTTTTATCAATTCTGCAGGAGTAACTGTATCACCCTTGCTAAACTTACTCAGATCCCGCACTTGAATGAGATCAAAGACGAGCTTGTTGCGGCTTGTAAACCCTCGCTTTGGTGATCTCATCTTAAGAGGGGTCTGGCCACCCTCAAACCATGGAGATACTCCTCCACCTGTACGTGAATTTTGCCCTTTATGGCCCTTTCCGCTTGTTTTTCCAGTACTTCCGGTTCCTCGTCCTACTCTCTTTCTATTCTTCTTTGAACCAGGTTGAGGAGATAACTTATTAAGCATAATTTTTTACCTTCTTAAATTGAAGTTAATGTTTGATTAAATTTACCAAAAATCTATAAGGCTAAAATCTCTAACATTCGAGAAAACAAGAAATGTAATAATTCTAATTGAAATAAGAACTTGGAAGATCTAATTCAGTAAGTTCTTTTCCTCTTGCTCTTGCAACCTCTTCAGGCATTCTCAGCATTAACAAACCGTTAACTGCCGCCATTACAACATTGAGAGGATTTGTAGATCCAACAACCTTAGAAAGCACATCATGAATGCCAGCAAGCTCTATGACAGCTCTCACAGCACCACCAGCGATAACACCGGTACCTGGAGAAGCGGGTTTTAACATCACATTGCTAGATACATGTTCCCCAATAACTTCGTGCGGAATCGTACTTCCCTGTCTTGGAACCCTGACAAGACTCTTTTTAGCTTTTTCCATAGCTTTTCTGATCGCATCAGGAACTTCGTTTGATTTACCCAAGGCAACACCAATAACACCATCTTCATTACCAACAACAGCAAGTGCGGTGAAATGAAACCTCTTTCCACCCTTGGTTACCTTAGCTACTCTTCTTATATCTACAACTTTTTCCTTGAGTTCGAAGTCGTTTGGATCAATTTTTTCTTTTTGCAAGGATGCCTCCTAAAATAAACTTATCCGATTTCTTTAAAATTCCAGTCCTGCCTCTCTGGCCGCGTCAGCGAGAGATTTAACTCTACCGTGAAAAGGGTAACCGCCGCGATCAAAAGATACTTTCTTAATACCTTTTTCTACCGCAAGCTCTCCCAAGAGCGTACCAACAGCGCTAGCTACATCTATTTTGCCACTACTGTCTTTTCCCAAGGAATCAATAACCTTAGGAGTTAAAGATGAAGCCGATACAAGCGTGTTCATATTCACATCATCTATGATCTGCGCGTAGATATGTTTAGAAGACTTGAAAACGGAGAGCCTCGGTCTATCTGTGCTTCCGTGAATCTGTTTTCTTACTCGCTTATGTCTTAAATTCTTTCTGCTTTTTCTACTTGCTATTTTCATTATTATTTACCACCTGCCTTTCCAGCCTTTAGCCTTAATATTTCGCCTGAGTATCTAACTCCCTTTCCTTTATAAGCATCGGGTGGTCTTAACTTCCTAATTCTGGCAGCGGTTTCACCTACCAACTGCTTATCTATACCCTCAAGTATTAAACGAGTTCCCCTCTCTTCTATTTTGGAGGAAACTCCTTGTGGAAGAGAATAGTCAATGGGATTAGAGTAGCCCAAACTAAATACAAGGTCCTTCCCTTTCGCCTCAACTCTATAACCGACGCCAACAATATCCAAAGTAATACTGAATCCTGCGCTAACTCCGGTAACCATGTTTGACAATAGGGACCGTGTAAGCCCATGTAGGGCTTTTAGTCTTTTCTCATCATTGTCTCTTTCAACGAAGATATTATCTTCTTCTATTTTCGCATCAATACCAGGGGGAATGTTCCAAGACAGTTTTCCCTTTCCGCCTTCCACTAAAACAAGACCGTCTTTGAAATTAATTTTTACACCCTCTGGTACGGGGATCGGTTTTCTACCAATTCGTGACATTATAATATCCTTATAAGATTGAACAAATAAGCTCACCGCCCAAACCCTGACTACGAGCTTCTGAGCCGGTCATTATTCCCTTAGAAGTAGACAGCACACAAATGCCTAAGCCACCCTTAATTCGTGGGATCTCAGTTTTGTTTACATAAATCCTTCTACTTGGCTTACTTACTCTCTTGATTTCTTTAATTACGCTTTCTTTATCAGGTGTGTATGCAAGATTTATTTTAATTGCTTTCCAACCATCAACTTCAGTCATTTTCCACTCAGACACATATCCCTGTTCTTTGAGTATCCTTGCCAGTTCAACTTTAAACTTTGACGAAGGAATAGTTACAGTTTTATGGTTTGCAATTAAAGCGTTTCTAATTCTTGCCAACATATCAGCAATTGGATCTGTCATTTATAGTCGCCTCTTAGCTGTAAATTATTTCAAACAATCAAACAAAAAATTATTAACTCTCTACCAACTAGACTTCCTCACTCCGGGAATTCTTCCATTACTTGCCAATTTCCTGAAGCAAAGCCTGCACATATCAAACTTGCGCATATAACCCCTGGGACGTCCGCATAGCTTGCATCTATTTCCCTTTCTAACTTTGAACTTAGGGTCTTTATTTGATTTTATAACTAATGCCTTACGAGCCATAGCGCCCCTCTCTTAATTTTTTACAAATGGCATACCGAATTCTTCGAGTAAGCCTCTTGCTTCTTCATCTGTCTTTGCTGTAGTTACAATCGTAACATTCATACCTTTTATTGTTTGCACTTTGCTATAATCTATCTCCGGAAAAATCACTTGGTCTTTAAGACCCAGAGTATAATTACCACGTCCGTCAAACGCTTTTGGAGATACTCCTCTAAAATCTCTAACTTGAGGAAGCGCAAAGCTAATTAACCTATCTAAAAATTCATACATCATAGCGGAACGCAGAGTAACGGAACACCCGATAGGTACTCCTTCTCTTAATTTAAATCCCGCAATAGAGTTCTTTGCATTTCTAATAACGGGGTTTTGACCTGTAATTTTTCTTAGTTCATCAACAGCTTCATCTATTACTTTGTTATCCTTGCCAGAATCACTTAGCCTTCCAAGCCCCATGTTGATTACTACTTTTTCCACTTTAGGAATCTGCATAGAATTCTCGTATGAGAACTTTTCCTTTAAGGCTGGGGCAACATTTTCTTTATATAACTCTTTTAATCTGGGTGCCATTATTACTTAATCTCCTCACCGCTCCGTTTACTGTACCTAACTCTTTCCCCTGTACTTAGGGTTTTGTGCCCTATTCTTGAAGGCTTATTCTCAGCCTGATCATAAATCATCAGATTAGAGATATGAATTGACGCCTCTTTTTCTATTATTCCGCCAGTAGGGTCTGACTGAGTAGGACGTTGATGGCGCTTTATTATATTAAGCTTTTCGACCAATGCACGGTTCTTAGAGCGAAGAACTTTTAGTACTTTTCCGGTTTTCCCTTTATCTTTACCGGACACTACATAAACCGTATCGCCTTTCTTAATATGCATTTTTCTTCTATTGTCCGTACTGTTATTTATTTGAGTACCCATGTTTATACAACCTCCGGCGCTAGGGAAATTATTTTCATAAAGCCCTTTGTTCTTAGCTCACGGGCTATAGGACCGAACACGCGGGTTCCCATTGGTTCGTTTTCTTTTGTTATTAGCACTGCAGCGTTATTATCGAATCTCACATAAGAACCATCGTTTCTTCTTTGTTCTTTTCTTACGCGCACAATAACAGCCTGGTGCACAGATCCTTTATCCACCTTAGCGTTTGGAATTGCTTCCTTTACTGAAACCACAACAACATCTCCAAGTCTCGCATATTTTCTGCCGGATCCACCCAGCACTTTAATACAGAACAAACGTTTAGCTCCCGTATTATCGGCTGAATCCAAATAAGTGGTTGATTGAATCACTGTAAATACTCCTCCTAAATTATTACTACTCTGTTATTTCAGCCTCTGCTATTTCTGCTTCTGCCACTAATGGACTATTTTGCTCTAATATCTTGCTTACTTTCCATCTTTTAGTTTTGCTATACGGCCTTCCTTCAAGTATGAGAACCTTGTCCCCAATTTTACATTGACCGCTTTCATCATGTGCTACAAATTTACTATTTCTTTTTATTGATTTTTGATATCTCTTATGCGTCTTAATCTGAATCACATCTACAATAACAGTCTTATCCATCTTGTCGCTNATTACCGTTCCTACTCTGGATTGAAATTTTCCTCTAGACATAGTCCAAACAGCTCCTTAATTAATGCCCTTTTCTTTTTNAATTGTTAATACCCTTGCAAGGTCTCTTTTGAGAGTCCTGACCCTTGCAACATTAGTTGTTTGCTGAGTTACTATTTGAACCCTGAGATTAAAAATCTCTTCTTTTAACTCAGTTTCTCTCTTGCCCAACTCGTCTTGTGTTAAGTCTCTTATTTCTTGTGCTTTCATCCTAGTATATCCCCCCCCTGAACCCTGGTAACCATACGTGTCTTAACAGGAAGCTTATGAGACGCCAGTCTGAAGGCCTCTTTTGCTAATTCCTCTGATAGTCCAGCAATTTCGTAGATCATAGTACCTCTTTTTAAAGGAGCGATGTAACCCTCAACATCTCCCTTACCCTTACCCATTCTGGTCTCTGCGGGTTTCTTAGTTATCGGTTTATGAGGAAAGACTCTGATCCAAAGCTTCGCTCCACGTTTTACATGACGAGTGATAGCAATACGGGCAGCTTCGATTTGTCTTGAAGTAAGCTTGCCGCACTCCAGAGACTGGAGACCGAAATCTCCAAATGCCATTGAGGCTCCCTTTGTAGCTTTTCCTCTAATCCTGCCTTTAAATACTTTTCTATATTTAGTTCTTGAAGGTTGTAACATCTTTAGTCACCGTTATACAGCTTGTTTACTTTTCTTCTCCAACACTTCGCCTTTAAAAATCCACACTTTAACGCCTATAATTCCATAAGTAGTCTTTGCCTCGGCAAAACCATAATCAATGTCGGCTCTTAAAGTAGTAAGAGGAACCCTTCCCTCTCTATACCATTCTTTTCTAGCTATCTCAGCTCCACCCAATCTGCCGGATACCATGACCTTGATACCCAAAGCACCTAATCTTAGGGCTGAGGCAATTACTCTTTTCATTGCACGTCTGTACGCAACTCTTCTTTCTAGTTGTAGTGCCGCGTTTTCAGCCACTAGCTGAGCATCAACTTCAGGTCTTTTTACCTCTCTTATATCAAGGTAAATATCCTTACCCGTCATATCTGCCAGGCGGCGTCTTAGAGATTCTATCTCTTGACCTTTTCTTCCAATTATCATTCCCGGTCTGGCTGAGTTAATAATAATTCTTACTCTTTCAGAAGCCGCTCTTTCAAGTTCTATCTTTGAAATGGCTGCTTGATAGAATTCGGTTTTTATAAGGTTTCTAATTTGTAAATCTTCATGAAGAAGCTCGGTATATTTCCTCTTTTCCGCAAACCATTTAGAATCCCATGATTTTGTAATTCCAAGCCTAAGCCCAATAGGGCATACTTTTTGACCCAATTTATAGCCCCCTTTCTTCAAGCACAATTGTTATATGACTCATTCTTTTCTTCCTTGCTGAAGCCCTACCCTGTGCTCTAGCCCTTATCCTTTTTAATGTAGGACCCTTTCCTGAGTAAACTTCTTTTATATATAAACTTTCCGTATCCGAGTGTCCCTTCTCAGCAGCATTAGCAACAGCTGACTTTAACAATTTGGCTATATCAGGAGCTGAGCGTTTTCTAACTGACGACAGAATCGAGAAGGCGTCCTCGACACCTGTGCCCCTAATAAGTTCTAATACTACCGAAAGTTTTTTCGGCGATGCTCTATAGAATTTCTTTACAGCTTGAGAAACCATTATTCACCTTTTATATGTATTTTCTATCTCTTACCCATCTTTGACTTCTTATCACCACCGGCGTGGCTATGAAATGTGCGGGTTGGGGAAAACTCGCCCAACTTATGACCCACCATATATTCAGTAACATAAACCGGTATAAACTTCCTTCCATTATGTACTGCAAAAGTAAGACCGATCATATCAGGCGTAACCATCGATCCTCTAGCCCATGTTTTTATAATGCGGGGATTGCCTGAAGCCTTTTCCGCTTGTATTTTTTTAAGCAACTTTTCATTTACATATGGACCTTTTTTGTTCGACCTCGGCATAATCTCTCCTTAATCCATTCCGTAGCCAATTCTTCTACGCTTAACAATATATTTATTAGTTCGTTTATTATTTCTAGTTTTGTAACCTATGGTTATCCAACCCCATGGGGAAACGGGATGAGGATTACCTTTACCGGCTTTACCCTCTCCACCACCATGTGGATGATCAACGGGGTTCATTGCAACACCTCTAACTACAGGACGCTTACCTAAATGACGCTTTCTGCCAGCCTTCCCAAGGACAACTAATTCATGCTCAGTATTTCCAACCCTGCCGATTGTCGCCATGCATTCTATATGAATAAGACGAGTTTCACCAGAACTCAATTTGATCTGAGCGTAAGAACCTTCCTTAGCTGTTATTTGAGCCGATGTTCCAGCAGCTCTGCAAAGCTTAGCGCCACCCTTTGCTTTTAACTCTACATTATGAACTACTGTACCTACGGGGATGCTCTTAATTGGCAAAGCATTGCCAACTGAAATTTCAACATTCGTTCCCGATACTATGGTATCTCCGACTTTAAGCCCATCAGGAGCTATAATATAACTTTTAAGACCGTCAGCATAATTTAATAGTGCAATCCTTGATGAACGGTTCGGGTCATACTCAATAGAGGCAACTTTTGCAGGTATATCAAATCTATTTCTCTTATAGTCGACTTTTCTATATAAACGTTTATGCCCACCGCCTCTCTGGAAAGCAGTAATTCGTCCATTTGCATTCCTACCACCCTTTCTCTTGTTAGGTTCCGTAAGTGGTTTGTAGGGCTTGTCTGTTGTTACATCTGCAAAATCGGAGCCGGACCTAAATCTTGTTCCCGGAGTTACCGGTTTAAATTTTTTAATACCCATACCTAAACTCCCTCGTAGAATTCAATAATCCCTTCTTTAAGCTTTACATATGCTTTTTTAATAGAGGACCTTCTTCCCGCAATGCGCCCCATTCGTTTTATTTTTTTCCCAGTCGTGATAAGTGTTCTGACTTTCCCGACCTTAACTCCAAAGATCTTTTCAATGGCGTCTTTAATTTCAATCTTGTTAGACCTCTTGTCTACCGAAAAAACATACCAATCTATCTCTCTTGCGTCAGAGGACTTTTCCGTCACCAATGGACGTTTAATTATTTGTCTTGGATCTTTCAATGTTTAAGAACCTCCTGGGCACGGGCTAGAGATTCTTGCGTTACTATAAGATTTTCAAATTTAAGAATATCGTATACGTTAAGCCCGTCTACATTGATAACCTTTACATTTTTCAAATTTTTAGCAGATTTAACCAAATTGTCATTTTCGCCGCTGACGACTATTAATGCAGACTTAATTTCAAAAGTCTTAACAAATTCTGCTACTTGTTTTGTTTTTATTTCTGGAAGGGCAAATTCATTTAAAGCAATCAAAACGCCCTCTGAATATTTAAGTGATAATGCGCTAATCAAAGCATTCTTTTTAGTTTTTTTATTAAGTGAATAAGACCAGTCTTTTGGCCTAGGCCCAAACACAATCCCACCCTTTCTCCAATGCGGAGCCCTGATGCTACCTTGACGAGCTCGTCCCATGTGCTTCTGTTTCCATGGCTTGGCGCCACCACCGCGAACCTCTCCTTTGGTTTTAGTTGAAGCGGTTCCAGAGCGTTTTTTTGCCAACTGCCAATTTACTACGCTATGGAGAAGGTGCTCTTTCACAGGGGCTTCAAATATCGAAGAATCAAGATCGACATTGCCCACTTTACTTTTTCCTAAATCGTAAACATCAAGCTGCGGCACTTTCTACTCTCCCTTTTGTTGTACGCTTAATTATGACGGTGCTACCATTAGGACCGGGAACTGAGCCTTTAACTAAAAGCAGATTCTTTTCCGCATCAACCTTAACCACACTCAGGCCCTGCACTGTAACTCTTTCATTACCCATTTGACCCGCCATCTTCATTCCCTTCCAAACTTTACCGGGATAAGAAGCCTGGCCAATACCGCCGGGTCTTCTGTGGGCCATGCCACCGTGTGATGCAGGTTGGCCTCTAAAATTGTGCCTCTTCATTGTTCCCGAAAAACCCTTTCCCTTACTGTTACCAACCACATCAACTATCTCGCCTTCACTAAACAGGCCAGCATCGATTGAGTCCCCTAAATTATAATCTTCACCCTCAGGATCAAACTCCACAAGATGTCTTAGTGGCGGCACACCAGCTTTTTTGAAGTGACCAAGCATCGGCTTAGTTACCCTCTGAGGTTTTACTTCCTCAAAGCCGACCTGGACCGACTCGTATCCATCTTTAGCCGCAGATTTTTTCTGTACGACATAGCACGGACCCGCCTCGATCACAGTTGAGATAACAACTGTTCCGTCATCAAGAAATATTTCCGTCATTCCTATTTTTTTACCTATTAATCCATTAATCATTTTAATTAAGATCCCGTAAGCTTTATTTCGACCTCAACACCGGAAGCCAGATCAAGCTTCATTAGAGCATCAATAGTTTGTTGAGTAGGCTCAAGTATATCCACAAGTCTTTTGTGAGTCCTAACTTCAAAGTGCTCTCTTGAGTTTTTATCTACATGTGGAGACCTTAGCACGCAATAGCGACTAATGTGCGTAGGTAACGGAACAGGTCCGGCAACCCTAGCGCCAGTTCTCTTGGCTGTATCCACAATTTCCACAGAAGAGCGGTCAAGCAATCTGTGATCGAATGATTTTAATTTTATTCTTATTTTAGATGCACGACTCATATATAAATACCCTTAAACCCTTTTACTCCGTAATTTTAGTAACAACACCAGCACCTACTGTTCTACCGCCTTCTCTTATTGCAAACCTAAGCTGTTCTTCCATTGCAACTGGCGCTATCAAC
>JGI24023J19991_10001969_pt1 | contig 15260 bp, 13 predicted proteins | sample Cruoilmetagenom1_FD_19991 | JGI IMG/M metagenome (IMG submission 19991) | reverse complement strand
GTAGAATGAGGCAGTTATTATATCTGTGCAGCTGGACAGCCAGGAGCTGCAACCCCGCTTGTCGAGAGTTGTACCTGCGTTTAAAGGCCACAGGAAAACCGTCTAAGGTCATCAGTATTGCCATTGCACATAAGTTACTGAGACAAGCTTTCGCTGTCGCGACTAAAGGGATGCCTTATTCAGAAAGTTATGCCTGATGACTTGATTTTAAGCACAGTTCATCGCGAGGTGCCTTGACCATCGGTAAGGTACCCATAATGAAACCCGAAGGGGTTCTATGGGCGTCTATGCCGCGGCGATCTGTTTATGTAGATATCCAGGTTATTGGTCTAGTGATCTGGATATGGTGTTCAAGACATTTTCTCAATCAGGCCACTTCCAGTGTCGTATCTCAGGCATATCCTGGCCATAGCATGTAATATATTGTTTATGCTCAATCAGCTTGTCACGTAAAAACTGTTTTAAATGAGCAGCCTTGTAACCCAGCGCCGGTACACGATCAATCACGTCACCAGCAAGATGAAACCTGTCGAGGTCGTTAAGCACGGCCATATCAAATGGAGTGGTGGTTGTTCCTTCTTCCTTGTAGCCACGTACATGCAGGTTTCTGTGGTTAGTACGACGGTAGCAGAGTCGGTGTATCAAGTAGGGGTATCCATGAAATGCAAAAATGATAGGTTTGTCTGTGGTGAACAGGGAGTCAAAATCTTTATCTGTCAGACCCTGGGGATGTTCCTCCCTGGGTTGCAAAGTCATCAGGTCGACTACATTGATAACCCGAACCTTGAGTTCAGGGACATGCTGGCGCAGCAGATCAACTGCGGCCAGCGTTTCAAGGGTGGGTACATCGCCTGCACAGGCCATGACAACATCAGGTTCACTATCCTGGTCGTTACTGGCCCATTCCCAGAGGCCGATGCCAGCGCTGCAATGTTTGATCGCAGCATCCATGTCCAGCCACTGCAATTGTGGCTGTTTGCCGGCAATAATGACATTGATAAAGTCACGACTACGCAGACATTTATCGGTGATGTAAAGTAGGGTGTTGGCATCCGGTGCGAGAAAAACACGAATGATGTCTGCTTTTTTATTGACAACCAGATCAATAAAACCCGGGTCCTGGTGTGAAAAGCCGTTGTGATCCTGCCGCCATACATGTGAAGTCAATAGATAATTCAATGAAGCGATCGGTCGTCGCCAGGGAATTTCTTTACTGACCTTGATCCATTTTGCATGTTGGTTAAACATGGAGTCGACGATATGAATAAATGCTTCATAGCATGAGAACAAACCATGCCGTCCTGTGAGCAGATAACCTTCCAGCCAACCTTGGCAGGTGTGTTCGGACAGTATCTCCATGACTCTGCCATCGGGTGACAGGTTATCATCTTCTGCTAATGTTTCTGCCATCCAGGCACGCTTAGTGACTTCGAAAAGTGCTCCCAGGCGGTTGGAGGCAGTTTCATCGGGGCCCATTACACGGAAATTTCGAGTATCCAGGTTTAGTTTCATTACATCACGGAGGAAATAACCCATTACACGAGTTGATTCCGCAATGGTGTGTCCTGCTTGTTTGGTTTCTATTGCGTAGTCACGAAAGTCAGGTAGTTTCAGATCCCTGAGCAACTTGCCGCCATTGGCATGCAGGTTGGAGCACATGCGCTGTTGACCCTGGGGTATCAGTTCACGGAGGTCTTTATGCAGATAACCGCCATCATCAAACAGTTCTTCGGGCCGATAGCTTTTTAACCATGCTTCAAGTAACTTGAGGTGGTCAGGATTATCGATGACGTGAGAGAAGGGTACCTGGTGAGAACGCCAGTAATCTTCGGTTTTTTTACCATCGACTTCTTTAGGTCCGGTCCAGCCTTTCGGGCTGCGTAAAACAATCATGGGCCAGCGTGGCCTCTCCAGTTTACCGTCGACGCGCGCAGCCTGCTGGATTTCCTGTATTTCCTCTATGATGATATCAAGCGTCCCGGCCATTTTCTGGTGCATGTCATCAGGGTCTGAGCCTTCGACGAAGTAGGGCGTGTAACCATAGCCGATGAACAGGTTCTTGAGTTCGTCGTGCCCGAGACGAGCCAGCAGGGTCGGGTTGGCGATTTTATAACCATTGAGATGAAGAATAGGTATGACCGCGCCATCGTGCGCTGGATTGAGAAACTTGTTGGAATGCCAGGATGTTGCCATCGGCCCGGTTTCAGCTTCTCCATCACCGACGACACAACAAATGATCAGATCCGGGTTGTCGAAGGCTGCACCATAGGCATGTGACAGGGCATAGCCCAATTCGCCACCTTCATGAATGGATCCTGGTGTCTCGGCAGTCACGTGGCTGCCGATGCCTCCCGGGAATGAGAATTGCTTGAACAAGCGTCGCATACCATCAGCATCCTTGCCTATGTGAGAGTAGAATTCGCTATAACTGCCTTCCAACCAGGCATTGGCCACCAGGCCAGGCCCTCCATGGCCTGGGCCTGCGATATAGATCATATTCAGGTCATATTGCTTGATGATGCGATTACAGTGGACATAAATAAAATTCAGTCCAGGCGTCGTGCCCCAGTGTCCCAGTAATCTTGGCTTTATATGCTCTTTTTGCAGAGGTTGCGTCAGCAAGGGGTTGTCAAGTAAATATATCTGCCCAACCGATAGATAATTGGCGGCGCGCCAATAAGCGTTTATCTTGTGTAACTTGGTTTCATCGAGCGTCTTCTGATTGAGCGTAATAGAGTTTTCCATAATAACCCTCCACGGGGTGTCTATACCGATAACGTTCTATTTGCTGGCCAGGCGATATGGTGCCTGACGCTGGTTACTACGTGATTATCTCCAAACCAATAGTCTATTATAGTCATTGTCTGAGTATGCTGATTATGATCAATTTTTACTGAAATTAAACTTGGGAGCTCTCAGGTTCTATTGATTAATAAAATTAAACATCAAAAATACCTGACATGAATTCGCGCGCGACCAGTTGTCAGTCCAACTGGACATGCCCGTATAATTTATAACTCACTATCCATGAAGCTAATATGACCAGGCTATAAATAATTAACTTGTTCTGGATCCATGAAACGGCTTCGTGGTTACGGGTACCGGTTGATGTATCTTGGTAGGTCATGGGGTTGACACATTACGCCCATCAGCCAGATGGCAGGGATTGTAATTTCAGAAAAATGCCCCCCTTACCAGGGGGGCATGTTGAGAGGTAGAAGGGGCTGTTATTCGTTAACGATTCTAATCTCGATCCGTCGGTTGTCACCACGCCCTTCGCTAGTCTCATTAGTGGCGACAGGTCGTGTTTCTCCAAACCCTAATGTGATGATGCGATTAGATGCAATTTCGCCTACTTCATTTAGGAATTTCCCCACCTTTTCGGCACGTGCCTCTGACAACGCCAGGTTATTGCGTGCATTGCCCATGGAATCAGTATGACCCACCACCTCGATATACGCTTTGGGGAAATTATTGATAGCGCGAATGATCTTGTTAATCAGCGGGAAGTTGTTTGCCTGAATTTCACTTTGTCCAGAGGGAAACTCAAATCCATGAACTGAGATCAGTACATTTGTCCTTTGTCTGTAAACATTGGCTTCATCTACGGTAAACATCGCCTGTACTATTTCAAATTTTTGTCGCTCTGCCTGCTCCTTCTGCTTTTCAAGCTGGCTGGTAGACTTTAATACGGCAATTCTTTTCTCTGCCGATTGCTGTTGAATCTGTGATAATTGTTCTGTTTCCTGCAGCTGACTACGTGTCATATTTCTTTCGTTAACGACCTTGGTCACGGCGTTTCTCAGGTTGAGCACCACCTTGTCACTGGGTTCGTTCAGTGGCAGTTGTTGTTCTAGTGGTTCATTGATTGATATGAGTTGTTGCTGGTGCCAAAGCATGACATCTTCCATGCTATAGTCACGACGATCAAAGTCCCTGATGGTCTCGGTGATGGCCGCACTTTGTTCCGCCAATGATTTGGCTTTATTAGCATGCACATTAGCTTTAGCTGTTTGCGTTCTGTCTGCGTCCAGAATCGTTTCTGCCAGTTTCATCTCATCTTCAGCCTGAGTAAGTGTTTTTGGTGCATATTTACCAGCACGTTGTTGTCTGGCATCCGCTATTGCTGTTTTCGCCAGGCTCATAGTGTTCTGCTTCAATGCGAGTAACTGGATACGCTTATAGTCTGTAAGCAGTTTAGGACGACGTTTCTTTGCCTTCTCAATATTACCATCTTCAATCATAGTGGCGGTGTGTTTAAGGTCTGCATCGATATCGGCAAATTGATTGCCCTTCAGTGTACTGGCGCCTGCTTTCTGGGCTTCATCACGGGCCTGTAATACTTCAGACAGTACTATGCGCGTTTGAGTGGTGTCACGATTGAGTTTGTCGATCGTTTTTAATCCCTCAGCAGCCTCGGCATTGGCGACTTCGCTGCTATTATTCTTTGCAGCAGTCATGGCTCGGTCCAGTGTGTTACTGGCTTTTGCATAGCTTTCTGCCGCTAGCAATTCTGCGTCATTCATCTTGGCTTGTTTAAGTGCGGTATTAAGACTGGCAACTTTGTTATATTGGTTCAGGATTTGTTCCTGGGACAGCTTCGGTTGTGAGGCACAGCCACCTATCGATATCACTCCTGCCACCAGGCTGGCGAAAAAAAGGTTTGTTGTGATTTTCATGATCTCTCTCCCATGAGATGATTTAAATATAGTTAGTATAAAGGCCGAGATACTATTCAATCAAATTAAAAATTAATCAATTATGTTAATTTAGTGCTTCGTCTGAGTACTGACAATATTTATCGATATTACTCTCATGGGCATTGTCTGCCTCTGAAAAAAACCGTTGGCAGTAATAATATGACGATCGCTACCAGGTTAAAAGAAGTATTTGCCATTGAATTACCTGTTTGTACTAGTCACTGACTATTAGATAGAATACGAGATATTATTATCTACTAAAAAGTCACGTGTAACTTATTTCTTTTTGATAGTGTCTGAATGTGTGGTGCGTAGTATGATGAATCATATCTGTTACAGGAGCTAATTTACAATGATAAAAGCCTGTTTATTTATATCCGGGAAAATGATGGTGGGTGGCCAGGATCTTGTCGATCTTTGGCAAAAGGACCCAGAATCGATGATTTGGCTGGATTTGTGTGACAATGACAAACAAGATGAGGCGGAATTACTTGGCCTGTATTTCGGTATTCATGCCCTCGCCATACAGGATGCCCAACGAGAACGCCACCCTCCCAAAATCGAAGCCTTCGATGACTATACCTTTATATTACTAAAAGGATTGTCAGCGGATTCAAAGGATATTGATATCGATACGATTCAACTCGCCTTGTTTGTGGGCAGGCGTTTTTTGATCACCCGTCATTCAGGGTCATCAGTCAGTGTTAATCGGCTTGAAAAAATACTCATTGAACGGGCCCATGTAAGCATTATCGATACCTCTAAACTAGCCTTGCAGCTTTGTCGCTTTGTTGCAGAAAGGTATTTAGTAATACTATTAACAGTTGAGCCTCGACTGGAAGAGTTGGAGGAACTGATGCTCAAAGAGGCTAATGATGCGATGTTAGCTGAATTGATTAAATACAAAAGTGATCTTAAGCGAATACGGCGCTTTGCTACCTACCATGAACAATTATTTGCAGATCTCAAGGAAAAAAAATTTCCCTGCTTTAGTGAAGAAGGGAGTCATCATGAAACGATAGATGTCTGGGAAAAACAGGAGCGTATACTGAGTCTGTCACTACTCTATTATGAGACTGCCTCTGATTTGATCGATGGATACATCTCTGTTGCCTCTCATCGTTTGAACCAGATAATGAAAATATTGACTATCGTCATGGCAGTTTTTGTCCCGCTCAGTTTCCTGGCAGGCATTTATGGGATGAACTTTGAAAATATGCCTGAATTACACTCAAAATCCGGCTATTTCATATTATTGGGTGTAATGGCTTCGATAGCGTTCCTGTTACTGTCTGTATTCAGAAGAATGAGATGGCTGTAAATTTGCAGTGATTATTTGCACGTGTTTCCATTGAGTTGAACGCGGGTACTGGAACCTCTGTATTTTATATGAACTAAGGCCAGTGCCACAGGCTTACTGTATATGTTGTGTGTTCTGTCAGATCCTGTTCAGGACGGACACGGTCTCTCGTGCAATCCCGAGTTCCTCATTACCTGGGATAACCAGTACCTTTACTTGACTGCTGTTACTGTTAATCTCACTGATGCCACTGGTTTCGGGCAGATTGCGGGACTGATCGATACCGATACCAAGTGCGGATAGTTCACTACCTATCAATGCTCGTATGTGTGTGTCATTTTCTCCCACACCGGCGGTGAAAATCAATGCGTCAAGACCACCAAGCGCAGCGAAATAAGCGCCTATGTATTTTCTAATACGATAACAGTACATATCAATAGCAAGCTTCGCCTGCTCGTTTCCCAGGTTGGCCTGATGATGTACATCACGCATATCCTTGTATCCACACAGACCTTTTATACCGCTGTCATTGTTTAGCAATTTTTCAATTTCGACAAAATCCATGCCCGCTTCTTTATTAAGGTAAAAAGGTATTGAAGGATCAATGTCGCCACAGCGGGTCCCCATTATCAATCCTTCCAGCGGTGTCATTCCCATCGAGGTATCAATACATTTCCCATTAAGGATAGCGGCGGCACTGGCCCCGTTGCCCAGGTGTAATGAAATGAGTTTTAATGCGCTCANTGGCTGGCATAAATAGTTGGCAGCCTCGGTGGCGACATATTGATGGGATATTCCATGAAAGCCNTACCGACGTACATGATAGCGGTTATATAATTCTGTCGGCAAGGCATAGTGGCAGACATGTGGTGGCAATGTCTGAAAATAGGCAGTATCGAACACCGCCACTTGTGGCACTTGAGGGTATTGCTGACGCGCCGTTTCAATACCCGCCAGGCAGGCCTTGTTGTGTAATGGCGCCAGGGGTATCATCTTTCTTATGCCATCAATCACATGGTTGTCGATGACTGTCGGGAGATGGAAAAGCTCACCGCCATGAACAACGCGATGGCCAATGGCCTGCAGAGATTCTATTGCAAGCCGAGATTTGGTTTTTTCTAATAGAGTAAAGATATGGCTCAGGTAACCATCAAGGTCTGCCGTTGGTAAATTGTCGATGTGTTCTTCTGTTTCACCCTCGGCAGTAAACACCTGGTGGACGCAGTGTGTATCGATGTCTCCGATACGTTCCAATGTGCCCGTTAACAGTAACTTCTCCTCAGTCATGGAATAGAGGCAGAACTTGATGGAAGAGCTGCCTGTGTTGAGTACAAGAACCGTAGCCGAGTTAGCTTGCATAGGGAACCAAACTATCTATTTTATAGCTCATCTTTGATATGTCCTTTATACTATCGAGATGTCTGTTGCTCACATACAGCGCTACGATCCACGCCATTTCACTGCCTATATCCAATGACAGTAGAGAATAAGTCTATTGAAACGGATTAACTCATTAGTATGTTAGCAGTAAGCTTTTCAAGCGTCATTATTACTTTTATAACTTTATCGAGGAAACTGACTACCCGGTCACCATCCACTATCCAGAAAGGAGAGACTGAACTGCCAGGATTTTTTTGTTATTCTGATGATTACAATGACATTATTTGGCACACTGTAACACTATGAATCAGGGTATTATCACAATAGGAATGCTGGCAGGTGGCCTGGGGCTGTTTTTGCTGGCGGTCAGCATGATCACCGACGGTCTTAAACACGCCGCAGGCCATACCTTGCGTGACCTGTTGGGCCGATGGACCCGTTCACCGGGACATGGCATTCTCACCGGGATATCCATTACAGCTGTCGTGCAATCATCGAGTGCAGTTACCGTCGCGATTATCGGTTTTGTCAATGCCGGTCTGATGAGTATATATCAGGCGCTTGGGGTAGTGTATGGTGCCAATATCGGCACCACCATGACTGCCTGGCTGGTGGCGATAATAGGTATTAATATTAAGCTTGAAGCCTTTGCCCTGCCGATTATCGGCATAGGTATGTTACTACGTCTTACTGGTGGGGATGGCCGGCGCGCTCATTTGGGAATGGCCCTGGCTGGCTTTGGCTTGTTTTTTATTGGTATTGATGTACTGAAAGACGCATTTGAAGGTCTGGCTGCCGCTATTGACCTGCAGCGCTTTACCCTTGATGGCATTGCCGGTGTGTTCCTGTATTCTGGTATTGGTTTTTTAATGACTGTCCTCACCCAATCATCCAGTGCCGCTATTGCCATTACGCTGACGGCTGCTACGGGTGGGGTACTGGGGCTTTATGCGGCGGCGGCGATGGTGATCGGCGCTAATGTCGGCACGACATCAACAGCAGCATTCGCTGTCATTGGTGCTACGCCCAATGCAAAACGCGTCGCTGCGGCGCATATGGTCTTTAATCTACTGACAGGCATCGTAGCAATAATGATCTTGCCACTATTGTTCTGGACAGTTAAAACCACTGGCGAGATACTGGGTTTGCAGGATATACCCGCCGTTACCCTGGCCTTGTTTCACACTATATTCAATGTTCTTGGTGTTTTGTTAATGTGGCCTGTGAGCGGTTATTTGACACGATTTCTGGAAACCCGTTTTGTCACACTAGAAGAGATAGAAGCACGTCCACGCTACCTGGACAAGACCGTTGCGGTCTCGCCCGCGTTGGCATTGAATGCGCTTGCGTTGGAATTATCACGCATTGCTACTATTACAAGGCGCATGGCACTGGCAGCGATGAGTATAGAGTCGGCTCAAGGGAGAATATCAAGCGACTACATGGTGGCAGAAAAACTGGCCCGAGCAGTGGCTGAATTTATTACCTGGCTGGGAAGAGGGGTTCTCAGTGGTGAAGTCGCTGAGCAATTGGCGAAATTACTCCGCGCTGAGCAACATCTATTGGCCTGTGCAGAGCAGTCCTTGGTGGTAGCCAGAGCTCAGGCAGAACTGAAGGTCATTGATGACGTGGATATACAGGCAAACCTGGCACAGTATCATTCGGAAGTCGTCAGTCTGATACAAATGGTGGATCCAGGGGTGGCAGAGTTCTCATTTGTAGATGTTGAAGTACAACTTGAGAAGGTGCAGGCATCATATGAGAATGTGAAGGCTGAACTGCTACAGGCAGGGGCAAAATTGCGAATACCTATAAACGATATGATCATTGTGCTCGAACAGAATAGTCGCATCCGCCGCATGGCCCGGCAAATGATAAAGGCGATGCATAACCTGGGTGAGTTTTTGATAATCATTGATGCCAATGAAGCACTGAAACAGGTAACAAAAGAAGAGGATGCCATAACAAATGAAATCAGCCGGGATAAATGAAATCGTATGTGGTGATGTGAAAGATAGCGGTCTTGTGCATATTCGCACCTGGATAAAGTGGTAGAGATAGGTAAAAGTTCCTTACTTCAAATCCTATACCATAACGCCGTACAATTATATTATCTGTGTAGACCTCCGTGCTATTCTCCCATATGATGAATAGATTCAATGCCACTTGCCAATGCATGCAGAAGGTGCGGGGCAGAAAATGCATCCAGTCTTTTACCTGGCTGGCGTAGCAGAAATTCCTGTAATCTTTTACCCACGACATACTTTGAAATTAAATAAGGTATTTTTCTACCTTTGTAGAGATAATTATCCTGGGTGTGATACTGGATTATTATCTGACAATGCTAAAGTTTATGCAGTTTTTGAGCATAAACTATCAGGCTTTTGTTATTTGGGTCTCTATGTGGAAAAAAGAATTTAGCAGCACGCTCGATGCCCGTTAAAACTTCTTTTACTAAATAGACCTCACCTTCCCAGCCTGCGCCAAGACGCTCAATGACCTGGACTTCCTTCGTTTCCATGGACACTACACACTCAACCTGATACTTACCGGAAAGAATTCTACCAGTAACAAAGTTAAATGTATCAATCATTGGCTAGTGTGAGACAGTGCAAGATTGTATAACGATGCATGATTGAATCAATGATTGTGGGGTAACTATCAGATTCAATTACGACGTTTTTCAGTGGCCAGTTTTGGTCCATTAAAAGAGGATATTCTACATTCTCAAAAGCAGTCAGGATGGAGATCAGGTTAAAATTCTGAAAGACAAAACTGGTATTTTCACCGCGGAAGATACAGCAATTGTTAGCATGGCAATACTATATCTTTTATCCCTAATTGTTCTGGGTAGATGTTGTATCCTCCATATTGATTAATTAACACTCACAATAATTACTGTATTGTTTGGGTGATGGTAAACGCACCCCTGACATCGCCTGCCTTGTAACCTGTTGCCTGATCATTGGGGTATAATTTTTCAATTTTCTGAGCAACTTCTGGAGCCATGGTCGCACCATGACAATTCATGCAAACTCCACCTGTCGGGATCGCTTTCATATAGCGGAACTTCTTTACACCGTTTTCTTCTACAACGGCATAATGTTCCAGTTTTTTTGCATCTATCCCTTGTGCCTTTTGCTCATCAAAACGTTTAAGTACCATACGTTCCCACGAGTCCGGGGCATTAGCAGGGTTGCGTGTTTTAAGCGAGGTGCGAGCTACTTGCCAGCCTTTCTTTTTCGAGATATCACTGGCTATCGCTGGTGCTTTAACCTGACAGACCTCAATTGCGCGAACAGGGCCACCTGATTTCATGGCAGCCTGTAGTTCACCCTTAAGTTGACCTGCAAATTCCTTGACAGCCCCTCGACTTTCGGCAGCGCGGGCATCTGTGTCAACCTTGGTATTTTCTTGCCCGCAAGCGGAGAGAAGTAACAGGGCAGCAAATATTGATAATGATTTCATTATATTTTCCTTCATGTTGTGTTTATTAGTAACTTAGTACAGTAACGTTATCAGCAAACAACGCCGCCCATGTCGTATTGGGCCCGCCTAACATTACTCCATCCACTAAATCATTCCTGGTCATGCCGCCTACATGTTTCATGCACATCGGGCAGGCAATCACCTTGCCACCATCAGCCATGAAAGCCTTTAGCATTTGATAAATCGTCTTGCCATTAGCATGTTGATGTTGGGGTATATGCTTATTGACCAAACGCACACCATCAACATTGAGAAAAATAGTTGTAGGAAGCTTCTTTTTGAGCATGACACGATGTCCAAAATTAACAGCCATCGCAGCACGATTGATCTCATTGCTGGTCAAATTAATAAACAGGCTGCCTTGCTCTGCAGCAGCAAGCGGCCCACTGATTAATAACAGTAAAATACTCAGAAAAGAAATTTGTAAGCGATTGATCGATATTGACATGACGCGTCCTTCTTCTATAGTGACAATAAATTTAAAAACACGGCATGTTGGATATCATGCCGTGCCGAATAACAGTTCCTGGTTAATTATACTGGATCAGCGACCGCGACCACCGCCAGGTCCCATACCACCACCTGGGCTCATACCGCCATCGCGCTGCATAGCACCACCTGGACCCATACCTGTGCCACTAGCGGGTGGCGCGTCGGGTAGGTTCATATTCCTTTCCCTGGCTCTCTCTTTCATCATGGCATGATGCTCTGTGCGAATTTGCTCGCGCTCTTGAGCTGATTTCGCATTGGTATATTTTTTACGATATTCGAGACGCTCTTGTTGCGTCATGAGTTGACTGCCATAAATTTGATCTTGGTCAGCTGCAAATGTGGCTCCAGTGGATAATAATAAAGCTGCGGCTAAAGCCGATATAATTAATGGTTGTTTCATCATTGTTAACTCCATTTGGAATGATTAGGTTTAATTAAAGAACGTCGCCACAAAAATCCTGATGTGATTACGCTATCATTTACTATAGTGATCAGCAGATTTTTTACCAACCAATTCCTTTCTGTCTTTGATCACCAAAAGCAACCCGTTCGCTGCTTGCTTGCTTGTTTGCAGAGTTTTGTTTGCTGTCTGATTGCTTGTTATCCTGCCAGGCCCAGCTGTCACAATATTGTGCATCTTTGTCAAAGCTGTTGACCTTTTGGGCAGACATTCCAACGGCAGGAAGTAGTGCGACAGCTAATATAGCGCTTATCAGTACATTCTTTTTCATGGTCTTTCTCCTATGAGGTTTTTAAATAAATCTGATATAAGTATTGCAACTGCCATGCCAAGTTGGCAGTTAACCATTTTTTATACTATAAAAAGCTATAAGCTACTGATTAAAAAAATATAATTATGATGTGAACTCAGTGATGAATTAGACTGAAAGGTGACTTAACTATGTCATAAATGGCATAGATAGACTATAATAGTGTCAGTAATGACATAAGAGGCCGTGTCTAATGTCTAGTTTTGTTAATGCTGAGGTACCTGCAGAAATTATCTCTATGCTGCAATTGTATGCAGACCCGGCGATACTGCTCAGTAAGGATTATCGTATCATCGCGGCTAACTCTGCCTATTGCGAAATATATGGCACCGATAAAGAGTCGATCCAAAATCAGCACTGTTACGAGATTTCGCATCGTTATACCGTTCCATGTGATCAGGCCGGTGAAAGTTGCCCGTTAAAGGCCAGCCTTGAAAGCGGTGAGACTCAGCGCGTACTGCACCTGCATCACACCCCGAGAGGAGAAGAGCACGTCGATGTGCAAACCCACCCGGTGCGTAACGATAGCGGTGAGATTATTTATTTAGTGGAAGTCATGTGCCAGGCCAAAATCGCCAGCGCCATACCCGCTGGTGCAGGATTGGTAGGACGCTCGAAGGCATTTAATGACATGCTGGAAATGATTCATCGTTCCGCACCCAGTGATGTCACCGTGCTGTTACAGGGCGAATCAGGAACTGGTAAGGAACTGGTGGCCAAGGCACTACATGATGCCAGTCAACGCAGTCGCGCCGCTTTTGTCCCTGTGGAATGTTCCGGTCTGACGGAAACTCTGTTTGAAAGTGAATTATTTGGACACGAAAAAGGGGCGTTCACGGGAGCACACAATCGCAAAATCGGGTTGGTTGAAGCCGCTCGTGGCGGTACGTTGTTTCTCGATGAGGTTGGCGACATTCCCCTTAGTATGCAAGTGAAGTTGTTACGTCTACTGGAAACCGGTACCTACCGTCGTGTCGGTAGTATTGAGACGCAGGAAGCCGATTTCCGTCTTGTCTGTGCTAGCCATCGTAACCTGAAGCAAATGGTAGAAGAGGGCAGTTTTCGACAGGATCTGTATTATCGAATCAGTGCCTTCCCGATACACCTGCCCGCATTACGTGAGCGCCTGGATGATTTACCATTATTGGTGGAGACACTTTTGCAACGTATGAATCAGCAAATTGTACTACATGCAAACACACTGGCCTGTCTTAAGAGCTATTCATTCCCTGGCAATATTCGTGAATTGCGCAATATACTCGAGCGTGCCAGTTTGATGGCCGATGGTGATACGATTCTACCGCAACATCTAGCAGCAGAAATGCAATGTGCGCCTTCATCGAATCAATCCATGCCTGCCAACATAGATGGTATCCTGCCACTGATGGAAGTAGAGCGCCGTTACCTGCAACAAATGGTGCATCGCTATCATGGCGACAACAAAAGTCTGGCCAGTCAGCTCGGTATCAGTGAGCGCACGCTATATCGAAAACTAAAAGAGATGAAAATAAAATAGATGAGTCGGTGGGATGATGTTTGCAATAGTATTAGCTATTCTCTATCTGGCATGTGTAATAATGTTGTATTAAATAAAGTAATAAAAAAGGGCTAAAGTCTAATCAAGCTTTTATTCGTGATTAGACAATAGCTCCTCTAAATCTAAAGCTCAGGTAATTTTATTACATGTTGACTGCATCACCATTCCAGATAAAACTACCCATGAGGGGATTTCCACCTAAATACAACTCGGTGAGTTCCCAGGTATCCAGGTCTATTCGGAAGAAGACACCATCGTGGCTTGCCGCACTATAAAAATATTTCATATCCAGACTGATTCCACTGGTGTGTGCCTGCGATTTGTAGCCGGGAGAGGCAGAATTCGCCACGGTAATATTGCGTAATAATTTATGCTCCTTTGTATCAATGACGGACATATAGGTTGAATTGTGATTAGTAACAATGGCCAGATTGCGACTGGGTGCAAAGGTGGTGTGTCCTGCACCGACACCCACATCGATCATAGCGGCAAACTTCAGTGTGTCCCTATCAATAACAAACAGATGGCCCTCAGCTGAACCCACATAGATATGGATACCATCAGGATGGAAATCGGCATGATGCGCACCCATGACGGCAGGATCTAAAGTGAGTGGGTCATAGTCTTTCAGGAAAACCTGAGCTGTTTGTATTAAATGGCGACCTTCTACTTCAAAGCGAACAATGGCAGGTGATAATTCTTCAGTCTGGTTGCCCTCGGCGACGGCGTAGTAAATATTTTCTTCACCTTCTTTCATAGTTGATTTAGGTGCCTGAAATATGTGATGGACAGAAGTCGACGTGTTGAGTGCTGAAAGTTGATCGCCTGTACGATTCCAAAGTTGTATTGTCCTGCCTGCACGATCAAGCATGAAAAACTGTTGATTATTTAACCATAAGGGATGACCGGTCGATAATGACCCGCCAAAATCTCGTGGAGTCGTGAGCTCATTTTGTCCTACTGTCTTAATGACCTTGTCTTTTTCAACCCTGATTATACTGGACATGGCCTTGTCGCCACCTGATACCAGGGACAAACCCGTGTCACTATTATAATTAGTGGAGCGGGGTTTGTGTGTCAGTGGGATAATGCCGACATTCTCGATGTTATGATTATCAACGATCGTCAGTGATTCTGTTTTGCGTGTTAATGCATATGCTTTTTCCGGGTTTTGTTGATCGATACCATAAGGGCCGTCACCCGTATTTTCAACTGTGGTCAGTAATGACATGTTATCTACGTCAATAATATAGATACGATTAGAATCCCAATCACCGTAATAAGCCAGATTTTCTACATTATAGATATTGTCACTAACATATCCATCCTGGTTGACATAACCTTGCTGTCTATATCCATGCTGACCATGTTCATGAAAAATAGCGCCATTAGGCTGACCGTGTACCAAAAGGGAAGACCCAAGAACAGCGGCACTGATTGCCGTTAACATAAGTATTTTCATTGTATTACCCCGGACATATCGAATGTTGATTTCAAATGTAAAAAGTTGAGTGAGAAACTATCTTTAATCTTGGTACGTAGCGATGTTGGGTATTTGGATATTAACCAACATTGATAATCATATTGTCTCT
>JGI24023J19991_10001967_pt1 | contig 15269 bp, 11 predicted proteins | sample Cruoilmetagenom1_FD_19991 | JGI IMG/M metagenome (IMG submission 19991) | reverse complement strand
GGACCTCCCTTAATATGGTGCTCCTGACGATGTCGTTGATGATTGGGACCGCAGGACTACCCCATGTCATTATCCGTTTCTTTACGGTACCCAGGGTGCGTGATGCACGCGCATCGGCTGGCTGGGCACTGCTGTTCATCGCCATTCTCTACACTACTGCACCCGCAGTCGGTTCAATGGCACGCTTTAATCTGACTAATACCATCCAGAGCGGACAGGTAGGTGACCCTCAAGGTAATCTCGTTTATGCCGAAGCGCCAAGCTGGTTCAAGAACTGGGAGAAAACGGGCCTGTTAAAATTCGAAGACAAGAATGGCGACGGACGTATACAGTACTACAATGACAAAAATCCGGCATTTGCCGAGAAGGCCGCAAGCTTTGGCTGGAAAGGCAATGAAATGACCAAGGTCGATCGTGACATTATGGTACTGGCCAATCCGGAAATAGCCAATCTGCCATTCTGGGTTATTGCCCTCGTCGCCGCGGGTGGCCTGGCGGCCGCATTATCGACGGCGGCGGGATTACTCCTCGCTATTTCGTCATCGATATCCCATGATCTGATGAAAGGTGTATTTATGCCGGATATCTCGGAAAAGAAAGAGCTGCTGGCAGGTCGAGTCGCGATGGCAGGTGCGATTGCAGTAGCCGGCTATCTGGGTATGAACCCACCTGGTTTTGCCGCCCAGGTGGTGGCACTGGCCTTTGGGTTGGCTGCTTCTTCGATATTCCCGGCGCTTATGATGGGCATTTTCTACAAGAAAATGAACAATACCGGCGCCATATTCGGCATGTTGGCAGGACTGGTCTCTACACTGGTATACATCTTTGTCTACAAAGGCTGGTTTTTCATGCCTGGGACAAACAACCTGCCCAATAACGCGGAGAACTGGGTTTTCGGTATACAACCGGAATCATTCGGGGCAGTGGGCGCCCTGATAAACTTCGTGGTGGCTGCTGTGGTTTGCAAAATGACTGCTGCGCCACCTGAACATATCCAGCATCTCGTTGAAGACATCCGCGTACCCAAGGGTGCAGGTATAGCAACAGGACATTAGCTTAGCTGATCGTCCCTGGAACTGGCCCCGCTATAGCGGGGCTTTTTAATCATGATGTAACGTGATGGTATAAAAATGTTATTCATCAAAGCGACGTATGGAAATTGAATTACAGGAAATAGTCGACTTCGTCTCGCAGCAATGGTTGTTTGAAAAAATACCCGACGCCACTTTGCGAACGATTGTCACTGAAATTGAAATTCGTTATCTACGGCGTGGCCAGCCCTTCCCGATCAAGACACTGGATGACAAGCATCTGTACCTGTTACGTAGTGGCGCTATCGAATTACGTAATGACGATGCCCAGCTTGTTGAAAAACTGGCGGGAGGTGATGCCTATATCTGCGAGTGCCTGCAGCAGTCCACATTTTCAGCAGAAGGCTTTGCCAGTGAAGATACCTTGTTATACTTGATTCCATGCAGTCTTATACAATCCTTACGAAATCGATTTAGTGACTTTGATAATCATTTCAATACTTCCGTACAAGGGCGTATGAAACTGGCTCTGCAAAGAGATCAACACAAAAAAGATGCCATCATCATACATCAAACTGTCGGCGATCTGATTAATCATGGACCGGTCATCATCGATGCCGATACCAACATCGCCAATGCCGCCATCCGCATGACAGATAATAATATTTCATCAGTCCTTATCTTGGAAAACAACCAACTGGTTGGCATGGTCTGCGATAGCGATTTACGCAGTCGCTGTCTGGCCAATGCCATCAGCAGTGACCGACCCGTCCGTGACATCATGACCACTCAACTCATCACCATTCCCGAGAATACAACACTGTCCGATGCACTGGTATTAATGACAAGGCATCAAATCCATCACTTACCCGTTATACGCGCACAAAAACCCATTGCCAATCTCAGTGCTTCTGAACTGATCCATTACCTGGGAACAAACGCCGCTTATCTAGCCACCGATATAGACAAGGCCAATACACGCGAACGCTTGATACAAATTGCCCAGCATTTACCAGAGCTGCAATTACAACTATCCATGGCCAATACCAGTGCTCATCAAATGGGGGAAATCCTCTCATCCATCACGGATTCCTTCACACGGCGCTTGTTGATATTGGCAGAGAGGGAATTAGGCGATCCCCCTGTCCCCTATGTATGGCTGGCCGGTGGCTCCCAGGGGCGGAATGAACAAACGACGCATTCTGATCAGGACAATGCCCTGTTTATCAGTAATAGCATGCTGCCCGAACATACTGACTATTTTTCACAGCTCAGTCGCTTCGTTAGTGATGGACTCAATGCATGCGGTTACATCTACTGCCCTGGTGATGCCATGGCAAGCAACCCGAAATGGCGCCAACCCGTCAGCGTATGGGAAAAGTATTTTAGCCAATGGATTGATCAACCAGAGAAGCAGGCGCTCATGTTATCAAGCATTTTCTTTGATTTGAGGCCGGTTTATGGTGAACGCAGCTTGTACGAAAATCTACAGCAAACGATACTGGAAAAAACAAAAAATAATCGTATATTTATCGCCTTCATGGTCGCCAACGCCCTGACTCACAGACCACCTTTGGGGTTTTTCCGCCACTTCGTCCTGATCCACGATGAACAGCATGATCGAACATTGGACATCAAACACCGTGGGCTCACTCCATTGATCGATATCGCACGAATTTACGCCTTGTCTGAAGGTTTACAGGCCGTTAATACACGGGAACGCTTGCATCTTGCCTGTGAGAGCGGCGCCATGAGCCAGGAAATGAGCGAAAACCTGATTGATGCCCTGGAGTATATCTCCAGTTTGCGTAACCACCACCAGTGTCAACAGCTACGCCGTGGAGAACAAACCGATAACTATATTGACCCCAAAGCACTGAGTGGACTGGAACGAACTCATCTAAAAGACGCTTTCATGATCATCAAAGACATGCAGGCAGTACTGGAAAATCGCTATCAAAGCGCGAGAATGGGATAAGCATGTGGTCAATATTACCTGGACTGGAATCACGTCGGTCACGACTATTAAAACGTTGCCAGGAAGGCCTGCTGCACGATTTTTACAGCCATGCATTTATCGACAAAAAGACACCTGTACAAGATATACCATTCACTGCCCTTGATCTAGAAACCACCGGGCTGGATCTTGCCCGTGACCATATCATCAGCATCGGCCTGATAGACATTAATAAGCTGGGGATACAACTGAATACATCATGGCACCAGATAGTACAGACCCGACACAACATACCTGAGAATACGGCTGTCATTCATCAAATTACCGACGACAGGATTGCGACAGGCATCACATTAAACGCAGCCATGACCTATTTATTACAGCACTTACAAGGCAAGGTATTGATTGCCCATCATGCGAATATTGAACTTGGTTTTATTAATAAAATTTGCCAGGCCTTATATAATGAGTCCTTTATTATCCCGACTATCGACACGCAGTGTCTGGCCGAGAGACAACTGAAACGCCGCCAGGATCACATCAAGAATGGATCGCTACGTTTATTTAACTTGCGACGACATTACGGTCTACCCGCTTACAAAGCTCACAACGCATTGAGTGACGCTTTGTCAACAGCAGAATTATTCCTGGCTTTATTGAACGATTTATACCCGCAACAAGACTGCAGGTTGAAAGACCTGCTGACTCACGGCATCTGAACTAGGGCCTGCTGGTTGCAAACAGGATGCGTTCCGCGATTTTCAGAGACAAGATGTTTGTAAATGCCTTGCCACGAACTGCCTGTATCGCAGCAATAACAAATGAGATAACCAAATAACCAACGGCTATCAGCGTTATATGACTTGTCATGTCTTCAGCCTGCCGGACTGGCAACGGGTCAATGGACATGTAAGCAAGCAATAATGCGCTTGCCAGGAACAGAAAAATTTGCACACTGAAGGCCAGATCGGTTGCACGCAAGGCTACCCGTGCGGCAAATTCCATTTTGCGCCAGTTATAAAAAAAGAACAGCGCGAGAGGTAGCAAGGTCGTGGCGAATGGATGTGCAAAGATACCCGCCAGCGCCATTATCGGCGCCAGGGCAGCGTACTGTTTTTCCTGTTGTAACATAGGCAAATGATTCCTGATTATCTCTCGTGGTACATGGGCCGTCGAATATGAAGGTTTATTGTTTCATGCCAGTCTAAAATTCAGCCTGCTTTTCAGGACTTTTACTTGGCCACAGCAGTTTACCAGAATATATATTATTAATTTTCAAATGTTTAATATCATTTAACATGCAAAATACCACACCCCTGCCCAAAGCAAAATAATTCAAGAATTAGCGCAATCACCCGATAAAAAGTCTAGAGATATAAATTCGGGTAATAAAAGGATGTCAGGTGTACATAATTTAATATTTTTCCACCAAGGGAATGATGGGTGCAACCCAGGATCACCCGATTGTCGCATCCACAATCGTTATTTCATACGACCCGTTTTGCACAGCCTGCTGACTATTACGATAGTAATGTTTTGCGGGCAAAATGCGCTTGCCGCAACAGAGTATCGCAGTGCCGCCTTCATACAGTCCAATACCCTGCGGTTTGCCCCTATTATTTTAAATAACCGCAAAGATAGTTTCGAACAGTTTATTAAATCTTCTTCCAAAAAAACGGCATACACAGACCTAAAACTGACGCATAAACGCAAATCGTCCAAGGTGAATATTAAAACACATTTAAATGCCAAGTATATAGACAAATCAGTTGAGACAATCGACGGCAAACAGGCAATGAAAATTAACAAGCTTTACCTGGATGCCAGCATTCCCAAATATTTTGTGTCTGCACGACTAGGTAGGCAATCGTTTAATATGGCTGGAACCCCCTACCCTGTCGATGGCCTGGCTTTAAGCTACAAACTATTCAAACAGCAGAAGATCAATCTATTGGCAGGCTACCCTCAATCAGAGCCTGAGGCAGTTGAAATTAATACCGACAAATCCCTCTATGGCATTAGTACAGAATCTAAGCGTTTTGCAAAATACTGGAAAACAGATGCCTATGCATATGAGCAGAAAGTCTTGGGCATTACCGATATGCAAGTCATGGGAGCCAGAATTAATTTTGTACACAAGAAACATAAAGCGATGTTACAAATGGACATGGACACAACGACCCGTGAACCACTAAGCACTAATTTGGCGTATCAATGGACCCCAGGTAAACATCATTACTTCAAACTGGCGCTGGATTATCGCAAGCCAAAAGCGGCCATGGGTCAATCAGTGACCGCACTGAATGAATTATTAAAAACAATGTCTACGGAAGAAATACAATTCTTAAAAGAAGATGACACAGCCGTCTACCGCTCTGGTTCTCTGTCATGGGGAAAGCCATTGATGAGCAAATTTTTTCTTAAGAGTGAAGTCTCCGCTTCATCCCTGACCCGGTTACTGGATGGTAATAGGAAGAGATATGATGCATATTTCCTCTATGATCTGGAAATCAGTGCAGACAATGTATTTAAAAAGAAGGACAAATCAAGTCTGAGCTTACGCTATCTCGANCACAATGCAACGCAACTGATCTCGCTATCATTTAAAAATCGCCTACCTGTCAAGCCTTACTGGCATGCCGATTTCTTATTGGAAGCTTACTGGCAGAAAACAAATGGTCAGACACAGGCTTTAAAATACAATCCATTAATTAAACTGCAATATAATAAAAAGGACAAAAACAAACTTGATTTCGATATTGGCATTGTTCGCCTGGATCATATTAATCAACCGGAACTTACCAATAGCAACGATTTGTTTTTTAGTATCACGTATTCCAAGAAACTATAAACCATCTTTAAAAAAATTGATTGTCTTATTCCGTTATTGAGTACGCTTTACCACTGTTTCATGGTGAAAGAATGTACCCCATCAACTGCATGCCTTTGCTCACAGGAAGCGGCAAACGATCAAGATCAAGGGTATCCATTAAGTTTTTCATGCTAAGCCCAAGTTCGGTATTACCCTCTATAAGTAATTTTCTTTGAAAAAATAACGTATCCGGGTCTACTCGACGATTAGCCAACAACAGGAAATGTCTCATATCACTACGAATGGTTGCATCAGCCTGACAGGTGTTTATCATCTCCAGGGAGTGGCCATTATACGTGTAGGTCCATGCCAGCTCGCAATCCTCGATTTCTATTCTAATATTCAGGCCTTCAAAAAAGTCCAGATCTCCATTATCCAAAGCGGGTTGAAATAGTCGTTGCAACACGGGGGTGAGTAGTTGTTTTTGAAGGGAAAACGGCATCATATGTAACGGCTTCCCTAAAATTACGGGTAACTTTTGTACAATGTCTGCTTTTAATTGCTTGACTAGGTATTGCATGCTCGCTCTGTTTAACGATAAATAGATCATTTAATGTCTTTTTCATGAGACATGTATTGATCTGAATCAATTTACCGATACTTGCCATTTGATAGTCTTTTGACATTGATAAAATGTCATTTGTTTTACAGGCTACTCTATGCATTTACCCGACGTCGTGCATTCATTCGGACAGGCTATGCGCTGTAAGTATGGAGAAAAGATTCATAAGATCAGCATTAATGCATCCATGACCTGCCCCAATATGGATGGCAACAAGGGACGAGGTGGCTGTACATTTTGTAATAATGCTTCTTTTAACCCTAATACCAAACAACCTCCCTCTATAGCCGAGCAAATCATCTCAGGCCAGAAAGTACTTAGAAAGAGAACAGGCGCAAAAAAATACATTGCCTATTTCCAGGCCTACACCAATACCTATGCAGACGTAATATACCTGAAGCATCTCTACGATACTGCCCTGGCTGATCCCCAAATCATCGGTTTGTCGGTCGGTACACGGCCAGACTGCGTTCCAGACAGGGTATTAAAATTGTTAGCTGATTACCAAGAACAAGGTTATGAAGTTTGGTTGGAGCTTGGATTACAATCTGCCTTCGATGAAACATTAGAGCGAGTAAATCGCGGACATGACTTTGCTGACTATGTAGATGCTATACAGAGAGCACAGCAATACCAACTTCAGGTATGCACACACCTGATTATCGGTTTACCTGGTGAGAACCGGGAAGTCAGTCTGGCATCTCATACCCGGGTGATAGACATTGGCACCCAGGGATTAAAACTACATCCATTGCATGTGGTGAGAGGGACGCAACTGGCTAAACAATGGCGAAGTGGTCTGTATCAACCCATGGAGTTTGACGACTATATTGATATCGCTACAACCATGATACAAAAAACACCTGACTCAATTATATTTCACCGGTTAACAGCAACTGCCGCGTCAAATATATTGCTGGCACCACAATGGTGTTCAGAAAAATGGTCAGTACTTAACGCTATTTATAATCGATTGCAGGAAAACACGCGATCAAGAATATTGAATTGATATAGGTGAATTATGGAACTGGTATGCCCTGCTGGTAATTATCCATCTCTAAAAGCTGCCGTTGATAACGGCGCTGATGCAGTATACATCGGCTTCAGAGATGAGACCAACGCCCGTCATTTTTCCGGGCTTAATTTTAATGACCGAAAAATCGAGGAAGCAGTCGCCTATGCACACGCACACCAAGTGCGTGTACTGGTCGCTATAAACACCTACCCACAACCCGCTAACTGGAGCCGCTGGCAGGCAGCCATCGACAAAGCGGCACAGTTACAGGTCGATGCGGTTATTGCTGCGGATATTTCTGTATTGGAATATGCAGCAAACACCTGGCCGGAATTGACTTTACATTTGTCGGTACAAGGTTCAGCAACCAATTGCGAAGCGCTGCAATTTTATAAAACCCATTTCAATATCCGCCGTGCCGTTCTGCCCCGCGTGCTGTCATTGGCACAAGTCCGCTCCCTGATGGGAAACACGCCAGTCGAACTGGAAGTATTTGCATTTGGCAGTCTTTGCATTATGGCCGAAGGACGCTGTCATCTTTCATCTTATATTACAGGTGAATCACCCAACATGTGTGGAGTCTGCTCACCTGCCCGCGCAGTGAGCTGGCTGGAAAAGAATGGTGTCCTTGAGTCTCGCCTTAATCAAGTTGTGATCGACCGTTATCAACAAGGTGAAAATGCTGGGTATCCAACGCTGTGCAAGGGCCGTTTTAAAGTCGATGGAGAACTACATCATGTTCTTGAAGAACCAACCAGTTTAAATACGCTCGATATCCTCCCCGAGCTTTATAAGATCGGTATTAGCGCCGTAAAGATTGAAGGACGTCAACGCAGTGCAGCGTATGTCAAGCAAGTGACACAGGTCTGGCGTCAGGCCATGGATAGTTATCTCGCCTCTTCATCCACCTACCGTGTTCGTGACGAATGGAATACAAGCCTTTCAAGCCTGTCAGAAGGCACACAGACAACACTCGGTGCTTATTCAAGGCCTTGGCAGTAAGACTTTCAATTTTTAACCTAATCGAGAACGAGGCTACAGCATCATGAAGTTATCACTGGGACCTATCCAATATTTCTGGCCACGTGACACTGTTTATAAATTTTACGAATCGATACAGGATTTACCGATTGATATTGTTTATCTCGGTGAAACTGTCTGCGCGAAACGCCGTGAACTGAAACTGGAAGACTGGGTGTCGTTGGCGAAAATGCTTGCTTCTTCTGGAAAAGAAGTGGTTATGTCTACACTCACCCTGATTGAAGCGGAGTCTGAACTAAATAGTGTACGAAAAATATGTGATCAGCAAGGATATATGATCGAGGCTAACGATATGGCCGCCGTACAACTAATGTCAGCCAAGGGTTTGCCTTTTATCGCCGGGCCTTTTATTAATATCTACAATGCACGGACGCTTGCTATGTTACAGAAGCTGGGCCTGAAACGTTGGGTCATGCCGGTAGAACTATCGGGCGAAAGCTTGAGAGAGATACTGACCGACGCCAATGGTCTATGTAGAGATTCTAAAATAGAGACTGAAGTATTCAGTTATGGAAAGTTACCACTCGCTTATTCTGCACGTTGTTTCACTGCTCGCTCCAGGGGCCTGCCAAAAGACAATTGCCAGTTCGTATGCCTGAATTACCCACAAGGTCAGGATGTTCAAAGTCAGGATGGACAAGGTGTGTTCACCCTCAATGGTATACAAACTCAGTCCGGTAGTACTTGTAACTTATTATATGATATCCCGGATATTATTGAGACTGGCGCGGATATCCTCCGAATCAGCCCTCAGTTAACTGGCACCCAGGCAGTGATTACAGCATTCAGAGGTGCATTTAATAACCAACCCTCTATTAACACCAGTGACGAATCTTACTGCAATGGTTACTGGCACCATAAGGCGGGTATGGATAATGATCATACCCATACTCTCGGGAAATCCTAATGGGTGTATTCGTAATCTGCTGGAAGGCAAAGACCTGGTACCTGATTCAGCAGAAATGATCGCTATTCAAGCGTACATAACTGATGAACGACGTAACGTCAAACTGGTACCAGGAAAACATTAAAAGCAGACTATGGACCCATACTAAATGACATTCTTTTTTACTCATCATCTACGGACTGATCCGAATAGCCATAATTTATTCAGGAAAGAATAAACAGTGATCGATAGACATAATCTCGCTATAGCAGAGTACTATAGAGAGATTATTGATCTGTTTACCATACCTGATCCTTATTCATAATCCTCATTGAGCGCACGCAGGAATGCAGCAATAGGTTTGATATCATCTTTATCCAAACGAATTCCATGCAGTGCTGGCGCAGGATTACGCAAACGTCCATTACGCGCCTGTTTTGAAGTATCGATATAAAACTTGACCACCTCCTCAATGGTATCGAGCTGGCCATTGTGCATATAAGGTGCTGAATGACCAAGATCGCGCAGACCTGGTGTTTTGAAACTAGCGATACTGCGCCTTAGCAAGGTCGACTGACGGCATGAAGTTTGATCTCTCCATTTATGTCGACCGACACCCTGTCTTTCAGGAATATTTTGACGTTGTTCAGCACACAGGAGACGTTGCAGCTTCTTCTGTGGTGCGGCGAAATCCGGATTGGCAAAAACATTCCAGACTCCAAGGTCCGTCAATCCGGGGCGTGTCGCATCGGGAATAGCCCTAAAGGGTTCTTGCGCATCGGGATGCATCTCGGTCGCTGGTAACCAGGCAGAATGATTATTATTGCGTTCACGCAATGATGGGATGAATAAAGTTTCAAATGCGCCTTCGCCATGAATACTGTTGTATTCGAACTGTGTGATACCGGTATTGTGCAATGAGAAATCAGTAAAATTCGGCGCTGCATGGCAGGCGATACAATTACCAGACTTACGTCGAGAATGCTTACTATGGCGGGCAAAGAACAGCCTCATCCCCTTCAACTCAGTTGGCCCAAACACGAAGGGCTGTTCATGAAAAGCAAACCCACCTTCTTCAGACCTAACGAATCGCGGGCTTTTTAGGCATTTGAGTGCACGTAATAAACGTTGACTGTAAGCGACAGGTGACTCACCTTTACGCGGCTGTTGCGGTAAACCGTTTTTCTTGAGAAATAAATCATAAGGTGAACCATTAAACAGCCCTTCTTTATTACGCGAAAACTGCAAATCCTCAACATACGCAACCGTTAGCAGGCTGACGTGGTCAAAAATTTCCTCATCGCTTGCAGTATCGACATCAATGCGAAATTCTTCTGATAAACGAAACTCATCGGGTATCGATGGATCAGTCCCTTTCAGAATAATGCGATAAGCGCCACCGAATTCCTTGGCCAGCTCTCCACTGCCATCATCTTGACGGATGATGGCAACGAAATGTCGGATAGCCTGCAGGCGTTCGCCCGGCAACCAACCGTAGTTACGACCGGTATAAGTGTCTTTGACCAAATCATGTAAACTTGAAAACTCGGCATCAAAGTGAAACAAGGATCGATCTCGACGTGCCAGGGAGGCATTGACCAATGGCGGGCTGTTGCGCACAGCGTGCGTCTTGCCATCCTCTCGCTGAGGGATGGGGCTACGACGAGCAAAATCACTGTAGCTACGCATACCGCCATTCGAGCTTTCGAGTTGTTGATCAACCAGATGACAGGCAGCGCAATTCATTGACTGGCCGATAAACGGGCCTGGCAAATGGCCATCAACCGTCTCTGTCACATCCATAACCGGATCACCACCCTTACCACGGGCATTAAAGAACTGGGCGAAACGCGTTTCCAGAAACAATCGCTCACCGATTGCTATCTCAGCAGGATCTCCTGCCACTTCCCCCGCATGAACTAAAGACATGGATATAAGCAGCAATAATATAGCCGAGCCTGAATTCAATATTGCAAACATATTCGTGTATTCCTGTTTTCAGAATTAAAAATCGCGACCGCCTTCGCAGGGTGTATTTCCTCATTACCACATTGACAACCTGTCCTCATTGATCCTGAGCTGTGGATAGTTTTTAGATCACCCTGACAGTACTCAAATCAACGGCTAAGGCCTGGATGGGCACGACTGCCGAGTGATTAATGCCACATTCGAATGCTCTATATTGACCCCCCCTCAGGGTCCGATAGACTAACAACTGGCCGCACAGTTTTTTACAATGCAATCATCTACTTGGCTGATTCCCAGCTACAACATCCCATGCCAGGAGAGTCTCATACAAGCACTTTTCATATGCGAATGATAACGATTATCATTCGTATGTCAAGGGTCTAACATCCCCCTCCCAGGACGTCCCACACAGAAAAACTGGAAAACAACACTCGCAGAATTAAGTCTGTGCTGATTAAATGCAGAATGCGCGGAGATCACCGCTAATAGCAGGTCAATAGCAAGCAAGCTGGCTGACGTAGAACAAAAAACACATTTGCTCAGGATTCCTGAGCATCATCAATTAGCGGTTTGTTAAGTGTCAGGGAGTGACAATCTGTGGATACAATCGCAGAACGTTGAGCACAAAGAATTCTGAAAAATCAGGGGTGCAGCCAGGATATACTGATAGGGAATGAGTAAATCCTAGTCAATAGGCGTGGCAGACTTGTTATTTTTATATGCTTCCCTGTATCGTTCCATCTCGATATAAAAACTGTGTTTCGAACTATCATTTACGTATAGCACGAAATCACTGCCATCTTTTCTTGTTATTTGTATCGTATTGGGTCCGCTGGCATTAGCGCGATATTTCACATCTGCTATTTCATTAAATTTTGCCTCTTCTTTATAGAGAGATCCGGTCGTGTCATCTCTCCAATATGAGAACACACCAACGTTACTTAAGCCATTACCGTCTTTTTGCATATTGAATAATGCATCCGAATAGAATAAAACCAGTTTATCTGCGGGCGACAACACCCCTATTCTTTGCATATATATTATATCTTTTTCCCATAATGCAGCCCCATCAACAACCTCATCCGAAGGTATAAGATAAATTCTTGATGAAACATCCAATAGGGCTATGAGTGAAAAAATAACTATAAATATGAAATGTCGAGGACGCCATCTGGAATTAAACGAATAGTGTTCACCGGAAGATAGTGACAGGTGATTTATTTTTTCCACCAATGGTAATATCAAAGAGGCTGATAACACCAACGCCACATAGGAAATTACCTGCTCAACATTAGAAACAACAGTAGCCACAAAAAATGCCACTGCCAACAAAACATAACGGTAATTTGCAGGTCTGGATGCATCTTTATCCGCACAGACGCTTTCCCCAGCCAGGCTTTTATATAATGGGTAAAACCAGAGATAATAAAATAACGCCCTGCCCCACGGTATGATTGAGAAATTTTCTCTACGCTTGACATAAAACCAGTTTTTATAAAACCAGTAAATGAGGTAGCTACCATAAGTGAAAATCGAAAGAAGAAACACCTTTGATGAAGCAACAGCATAATACTTGTTATCGCCGTTTTTTGGTGCATTTTTCTGATTTATCCTGAACTCTATATAAGTGTATAAAAGCAAGCTAAGCAGTACTATTACAATAACAAGGTAGACAACATTGCCATCTAAACCACCTTGTTGAGATGACGTATTACTGCTTTCATAGCTCAAATATATAGAATACTCCAACAGTTTATTGATCTTATCGACTGCCGCTACATATTCACTAATCTCGTCTGCATTGATATATTTTTTTTCGGACTTATAGTGATATTCAAGAGTTAATATTTTTCCAAGGTCATCGTAGTTACTTTTATAGCTAAAACTAAAAAACGGGGTACTGACTTCCTTTTCTTCATTTTGCAGATCCCAGGACTTGGCAGGAAGCAATATTTTTAATCTTTGTTTAACATTAACTGGGTGAGAGAATTTAAAAGGACTATTACGTTTTACTTCCTTCGGTTTACTGATATACGATGTAATGGCATTACCGTAAAAATAGGCATTATTTCGTTGCTTTTCCTCGTTTTTACTCCAGAAGCCGGGTATCGTATATTTTTCAACAACAGATATTTGATTCTTAACTTTATCATCTGATATTACAACATCATCAGCACTTGATATTGTCTTGTAATAGTTCATATAGTAGTTAAGATACTCCTTGACTACCTTCTTCCTTCCTTTTTTATTAATGTTGCGCCTGAACTTTTCAGCGCCTTCACCAATAAGCATTGTCTGAACTGTGTAGGATGCAGGGACATCGACTCCATTGCTTAAATCAAATACATCATCATAAATAGACACATGATAGGGTTGATCCTGATGCATTTGTGTCAATCCATCATTGCCTGCTCTTAATTCCAGCACCTGACCATAATCCGGCTGAAATATTTTATCTATTGTGCTTGATTGATTATTGGTTGTGGTTTCGAGCCAGTAATTTTTACCATCAATTTTTGCCTTAACCAATACGTGATTAAACGCATTTAATCTTGGGCCATCCTCATGCAAGCCCTCTCCAAATTCCGTATTGGCAAGGACGGGGTAGGCCTCTATATCCAGTTCTTTCAGAATTGATAACAACAGGAAAGTTTTATCCTTACAATCCCCATACCGGCGCGCCAATGTTTCATTTACTTTAGAAGGTATATACCCCCCGGCACCCACCTCAATCCCCACATAACGCACTTCATCCTGGACATAATGCAACGCTGCGGAAGCTTGCGCCAGCCTGGTGCTATATTTATTTTTTATCTGTTTTACAAGGGAATCATGTAGCCCACCAGCCGAGGAATCAACATCATAGAATTCAATAGCCCAGTTAACAACCTCAGACCAGTTTGTAGTACTGCTGAATGAAATTCTGTCCCACGGGTCAAACCAGCCAGGTGTCTCACTAGCCACTTGATGTGTAGGATATTGATCACGTTCAATACTATATTCTTTATATCCAGCATGTGGTGTTACTTTAATCTCTTCCTTGATCTTGTCTGATGAGCTTGTCATAGCCATACTTAAGTTATCAGGCCACAACAGGCGAAAGTATCGACGTGCTACTGGTACCGACCATTGCAAATAAACCAGTTCACTATGATTATTCCTGAAGGCGGGGTTTTGTCCTTTAAGAGAATAACTGTACTCCAGCACATCCCCTTTTCTCACATCATCCAGCAACAAGGTCGCCGTCCAGCGACCATCATAAATCAAATTCTCGAGTTCTTTTTCCCTTTGCAATAATTTGAGTTTATTTTTTATTTTTTGCTTTATGGCCACACCGTTACGCCAGAGTATCACTTCGTGGATCTGCATCGATTGATAATCTGGAGAGAAATCGATCGTTATTCTTGAGTTCTTTTCGACCGCATTTTCATTGAAAAGCTTGATGGCATAATGACTATAAAATACCCTTCCATCTAATACATTCACCTGATCATCAGCCAGGAGATAATATTCCCCCTCACTTGCCTCTGATTTATATTTCAGGTTTTTATCACTGAATTTTATTTTTTCAACCCATTCTGGAACAGGTTCATACATGACTGTCGGGAGAGTTGAGGCATTAACGACATCAAAAGATAATATAGATGTCATCAGCATAAACAGACTGAAAAACAGTTGATCTTTAAAAAACATATGAACTTTATAATCCCCAAAAACACAATGAAGGCGGGTAAAAAAATCTTCAATTAAAAATAATAATTCGCAGTCAGTCAACCATTCGCTTTAAAGCCTGTCGTGGATTGCGACATATCCATGCCTGCTGAAAGTATAATCCCCAAAACCTTATATTCGCAGCTATTCAAAATGGTCTCACTAAGGCCAACGCCCTGTTCGACAGGTGTTTATATGCGATTCACTACACCCAGCATTATTTAGG